>SESA01000001.1_pt1 | contig 297076 bp, 237 predicted proteins | sample 3171451 | NCBI WGS metagenome assembly SESA01 (sample SAMN06051862, study PRJNA518727) | freshwater metagenome | biome: subpolar coniferous forest; feature: holomictic lake; material: water; isolation source: holomictic Lake 227, 8 m depth | place: Canada: near Kenora, Ontario | collected...
TAAACTGTTCAATTCCGCTCCTGATCTGGTCAATGTACTCCATCTTGTCCTCAAGGCTGCACACGGGATCTTTCATCAGCTGGAAGAAGCCAAAGATGGCATTTGCCGGCGTGCGGATTTCGTGACTCAGGTTCTGCAGAAAGGTGTTCTTCAGATGATCGGACTGAACCGCCTTTTGCAGCGCCTCCTTCATTTTTGTGATCTCCTGGGCCTGAACGATGAGCAGATAGGGATCTCCGTTTTTGTCGCGGATCAGGGACATATTATGCAGGACAAAGATGCAGGTGCCATTCTTGCGGATATATCTCTTCTCCATGATGTTTTTACGGATCTTTCCAGCTTTGAGCTGGGCCATCACAAACCCACTGCGTTCAAGGTCGTCGGGATGGGTAACGACAAATTTGCGCGAGAGGAGCTCCTCTTCGGTGTACTGGACCATTTCGCAAAGCGCCTGGTTGACCTGGTAAAAATTGCCGTTCATGTCAAGAAGCGCCATGCCGACGCTGGCATTTTCATAAACGGCGTTCAACAATTCCTCGTGATCATTCAACCCGGTCCCGGCCTTTTTCTGTTCCGGAGGACCCGGTTTACAATCAACAAGGTACCGTTTGCCATCCACGGTGATCTCATGGGGAATACCCAGCAAGGCCAACGCTTCGGGACCGAACCCCGCAACCTCATGCGTTTCAGCGTCTGTCAGTGTCACGGTGACGGACGCAGGGGAAAGCAGGTCATCGTTTATCAAAGACCCCGGCAGATCGTCTTCGGTTGAAGGAGATAGGTGTTTGTTTTGTTGCATACAAAACATTTATGATACAAATATAATTTATATTCTGGTATTTTGTATCTGTATGCGGTTAATAATATCTTTGCCCCCTGATGTCATTAAATAACCAGGAATGAAAGCGCTTATAATTGTGTTGATCCTCCTTTCGGGAGCGATTTTCTGTTTCAGATCAGGCCTGTTCGCACAGGGAATGCCGGCATCGCTGGCCTATAACCCCTATAAAGATTATCCGGTTTACCCGGGGAATGACCTGGGCGTTCATTATGCCAAATCGGGGACCATCCTGAAAATATGGTCTCCGCCGGCACAGGAGATGAAGCTGAAACTCTATAAAACATCCTTGGGGAATGACCTCATGGAAGAGATCGGTTGCGTGAAGGACGACGCAGGGGTGTGGAAAGCTGAATTGTCGGGCGACCGTAAAAACTGCTATTATACCTTCCAGGCGAAGATTGATGGAAAATGGAACGATGAAAACCCCGATCCCTATGCCAAAGCTGTGGGCATCAATGGAAAACGCGGACAGATCATTGATCTGAACGAAACGAATCCTGACGGTTGGGAAAAGGACCAATCGCCGATACTGAAAAATCGCATGGATGTGATCCTGTATGAACTGCATATCCGTGATCTCTCGATCGCAGCCAATTCAGGGATTCAGCATAAAGGCAAATTCCTCGGGCTGACCGAAACAGGGACTAAAAACACCCAGGGACAGAGCACAGGCATCGATCACATCGCCGAATTGGGCGTGACCCATGTTCACCTGCTGCCATCCTTCGATTTTTGCAGCGTGGATGAGTCAAAATTAAACGTTCCCCAGTACAACTGGGGCTATGATCCACAGAATTTCAACACCCCCGACGGCTCCTATTCGACCAATCCGGAAGACGGGAAGGTGCGTATCATGGAATTCAAGAAGATGGTTCAGTCCATGCACCGGAAGGGGCTCCGGGTGGTGATGGATGTGGTTTACAACCACACGGGCTGGACGCACAACTCAAACCTCGATCAGCTGGTGCCGGGATATTATTACCGTGAATGGGAGAAGGACGGAAAATACAGCAATGCCTCGGGTTGCGGCAATGAAACGGCCTCCGACCGTACCATGTTCAGGAAGTTCATCCTCGAGTCGGTCACCTGGTGGGTGAAGGAGTACCATGTGGATGGCTTTCGTTTCGACCTGATGGCCATTCATGACATGGAGACCATGAACCAGGTGGCAGCCACGCTGAAGTCCATCGATCCCACCATCATCATTTACGGGGAGGGATGGACTGCCGGGGATTCGCCGCTGCCCGAGAAATACCGCTCCCTGAAGAAAAATGCAAATAAAATGGACGGGGTGGCTGTTTTCAGCGACGATATCCGCGATGCCATCAAGGGAAGTGTTTTTGAGGAGAAGAGCACCGGGTTTGCCAGCGGGTCGAAAGAGATGACGGAGTCGGTTAAGTTTGGCATTGTAGCGGCGGGACAGCATCCACAGGTGGATTACGCCAAAGTAAAATACTCCAAAGAGCCCTATACCAAAAACCCGGACGAGGTCATCAATTATGTTTCATGCCACGACAATCACACACTTTACGACAAATTAAAGGTCTCGCGGCCGGATGCATCGGAGGAGGAGCTTGTCAAAATGGATAAGCTGGCCAATACCATTGTGCTTACATCGCAGGGGATCCCCTTTTTGCATGCCGGGGAGGAGATGAAGAGGAGCAAGGGCGGCGAACACAATTCGTTCAACAAGCCCGATTCGGTGAACCGGATCAACTGGGACTGGAAATATCAAAACCGGGAGCTGGTGGGTTATTATAAAGACCTGATTGCCCTGCGCAAGGCGCATCCCGCCTTCCGAATGCAAAAGAATTCCCTGGTTCAGAAACACCTGTTTTTTTTACCTGAGAGTGACCCGCAGCTCATTGTTTACCAGTTGAAGGATCATGCCAACCAGGACAGCTGGCAGCAGATCCTCGTTATTTTCAACGGGTCTGAACTCACGAAAAAGGTCACTTTACCAAAGGGAACGTGGAAAGCCGCGCTTCAGGACTACCAGTTCAATGCAGGGGGAAAAGCCATTTCGGGCACAGCGGGGCTGGCTCCCTATTCAGCCATGATCCTTTACCAGGAATAAAGATCCGGGGCTCCGGTTGAATCCCCGCGCGCGCATTCCCCGCTTGCGGCGGGGTTCTTCAATTCCCTGAAATCAAATTAACCCTGCGGATTGTTAAATTTCAGCTCCGTAATTTTACTGCACAGGATCGACGATACGATCATCGACAGCCGCTTATGGCGAAGGGACACCGAGGTATAGCACACCACCGGCAACACCCATTCGAGCAGGGCGATGAAGTAGGGCACCGGGTCGGGATTTCCTTTGGCGCTGTCGAAGGCATATTTTCTCATCTTCTGCGACAGCGCTGCATTTTTTATCACCCTGGCGGTGTGTTTCCCGGTATAGTTCATTTCGCGTACTTCATTCAGACGCTCAAACCCATAGAACTGGCGGATGAAATTGAGGTAGTCAGCCATGTCGGTATCATCGTCCAGCGGGGCATTGTCGATCAGGAAGATGGCCTCGAGCCGGGCAAAGTCGGAAATGACCGACCGGGGCTTTGTTTCGGAGAAATCGATGAGATAGACATTCATGTTTTCATCCAGCAGGATATTCTGCATGTTCAGGTCGCCATGGCAGATCCCGGTGAAATAATCCATGCTCCAGTCGCGGCGCCGGGCAAACTCATGTTTCAGGAACCAGTAGGGATTGACCAGGGGCCGGGGCAGTTCGGGGATAGTGATGTATTGTTCGTCGGCCCCGATGGAAAACAGGTCGCTGACCGTTTTGTAAATATGGGGGAAAAAGGTGAAGGTCGGGTCATGGTCCCTAAAGGGGAAGATGGTTTTGGGTACAGGTTGTCCGTACCAGGGTTTCAGGATCTGCAGGAAGACCTTGTCGAAAAGCGGCTGAAGAAAAGCAAGGTCCGACTCCTGGTAATAGTGCGTCAGCCATTTCAGCTGGTTCGATTCCCCGCCGATGCCGACAAAATTATAACGGAGTGCCATGGTTTCACCGAAATGCTCAGCACCGAGTACCACCGCACAGTTGTTGAAAATATAGGGGAGTGCGTATTGCTGGCATCGTTCCGATTCGCGGGAGATCAGGTCGCGGTGGGCGATCTTGAGCACGGTGGGTCTCATTTTACGCCCCTCAGGATCGAAGGAGGTAACGTGGTAGGTTTGTGCCGAATAACCTCCATGGAGCGGATCGATGAACAGCCTCGACGAATCGGTGTAAAGCAACCGGGCCAGGAAGGCCTTGGCAGGTTCGAAAAGAAATTCCTCTTTTGTCCCGATGGTCAGCCTCTTCGTTCTGCCATCGACGAAGGTTCCGGCATGGAAGATCCAGGCGATGGGGTTCTCGAGGAATCCCGAGGCATTGATCGCTTTAACGGAAAGGATATTCTCAAAGGTGAGATGGTGACGGATGATGCCGGCCAGGGTATTGTCAAGGGCAGAAAGATCCAGTTCAGCCAGGTGAAAGGTGATTCCAATGAAATCACGGTGTTCTGCATGGCCAGGCAAAAGGTGCTGAAAATGGGCCAGCCCGTTATCGCCGACCACGCTTGCAAGCGCATCATCCACTGGCAGGATAATACTCAGCGAAGGGGTGTTCTTATCCCTGTTTGCCAGGATCACCAGGGTAATCCCGTTCTTTGACAGGATCTCCTCCCGCAAAAAACGAAGGGCGGTGCTGAACTGGCTGAAGGTCAAAAGGCCCGGGGCTGTCAGTTTCAGCGACCCGGTGGGCTGGTGACCGAACGACAGCGCCTCATGCACCGGGAGGCCCGTTTTCACGGGATCGGAGGCAACGCGGAAGTCGGGATCTCCGGAAGGATCTGAGGGCAGGAATCCGGAACAATTTTCAAGGGTTACAAAGAGGTCGGTCCCATCGGGGCTGTCTGATGCCACATCAGCAAGTGATCCGAACCCGAGTGCAAAACCGAGTTCGTAATAGCTCAGGATCTCGGGGGCAAGACAAAGCTGCCCTGTGATCAGTTCTTCTCCGGCTGGCTGGTACAACAGGTGATGATGATCGACATTGATCTCAGTGATCTCCGTTTTGGTTTTCCTTCCTGATTGGATGATGGCCAGGGCAGCCTCTACGCTGGATTCGAACCTGAAAACCTCCTTGAGGCCGGCAATTTCGAACACATGAAACACCTCCGGCACAACGCCGGTGAGAAACAGTTCGTTCTGACCGGCATACAGCCGCTTCTTGGTTTTTAACAGGATCCGGATCCCGGCACTTGAAACATAGGGACATTCGGACAGGTCGAGCAGGATGTCATGATCCTTTTCGGGCAAAGCCATCAGGGCCCGGTCGAGGTCGTTGCAGCTGTTGGCGTCAAGCCTTCCTATCGCTTTAACGCATCGTATTTTTTCGTCAGTGATAATTTCCATGATTCAAAAATACGAAATTTTGAATTCTAAGCGAAGGCCTTCTTCCCCGGAAATCGCCCTGCACTCATTTATTTTACTAATTTTATCGCATGCAGCAGCACAGGCAACCTCTTATCATTTTCACACTGATCATCTTTTGTCTTTACATCGGGATCACAAGGGCCCCGGGGCAGAAGCCGGTTACGGTCGGCATCTTTACCGACAACCAATACTGCAACTGCGAGATGATTGGGGTACGCGACTACCCGGCCTCCCTGTGGAAGCTTGACAGTGTGATCCGTTATTTCAACACCATTAAACCGGATGCCATCTTTCACCTCGGCGACATGATCGATCACGATTTCGCCAGTTACGACAGCGTATTGCCCCGCTACCACAAATCGGAGATTCCGGTGTGGTTCGTACTGGGAAACCATGATTATGCCGTCAGACCCGAACTGCAGGAGAAGATCATTCCCATGCTGGATTTGCAGACGGGATACTATACCAGGATCATCTCGAACTGGGAATTCATTGTTTTAAACGGGGATGATCTCACGCTGGTGGGGCCGCAGGACAAATCGCGTAAACAAGAGCGCAACGAAATGCTCGAAGGACTGGTGAGCGGCCTGCGGAATAATTTCATGCCATGGAATGGCGGCATTTCCCGGGCGCAGATGGACTGGATGGAGGCCCGGCTTAAGGAGGCCCAGGCGGCAGGCCGGAATGTGATCGTTTTATGCCACTTCCTGGTTTATCCCTTCAGCAGTTACAACCTGTGGAACAACCGGGAGCTGATCGCGCTGATGACCCGGTATCCCTGTGTCAAAGCTTACTTCAACGGGCATCATCACCCTGGAAATTATGGATTTTACCAGGGAATACATTTCGTGAACTTCAAAGGCATGGTAAACACCCCCGAAAGCGCATATGCCGTGGTTACACTCACCTCCGACAGCATTCTCATCAAAGGTTACGGACGGGAACCCGACCGGAGGTTAAAAATGGGCACAGCGCCGCAGGAGACGGGAGTAAAGAAAAAATAACGGTTGAAAAGGATTAAAAAAACATTCAACGGAATCCTGGCGCTGGCGATCGCCTGTGCCATTTTGCTGATTTCCGATCTCGGAAACCGCAGCGGGAGTCATTCCAAAGTAGCAGCAGGGAGGAAAGGAGATCATACGGTCTTCAATCCCCCGGTTCACATTGCCATGGTGCATTATGTAACTTCGCCCGATTGTGATGATGTTACAGCCGGGATCCTGACCAGGTTCAGGGAGGCAGGTCATCGCCGGGATCAGGATTTCATTTTTGATGAATACAATGCCAACGCCGATGTGGGGACCCTGAACAACATTGTGAGAGTAGTTGCCGATAAGAAATATGAGCTGATTTTTTCAACCGTGCTGGCCACTACCCAGGCCCTCTCGGCAAAAATAACGGATGTTCCCATTTTATTTACCGTTGTGGCCGATCCGGTTGGAAACGGACTTGGAAGATCCTACGCGGATCATAAGTCTAATTTAGCCGGGATTGATTGCATGGCCTATACCGACCAGGGGATCGCGCTCATAAAAAAATATATTCCCGGCGCCCGGAATATCGGTGTCCTTTATTGCCCGGGCGAAATGGCCTCGGTAAGCGGGCTGGAAGAACTGAAAAAATCGTGCCGGAAGTATCATCTGAACCTGGTTGCTGTACCGGTCAATTCTGTGACAGAGGTGACCGATGCAACCATGATGCTCTGCACAAAGGATCTGGATGCCATTTCGCAGATGCCCGACAACATCACCATTCCCGGTTTTTCAAGCATGGTGAAAATTACCAGGGCCCATAAAATTCCGCTGTTCTGCTATATCTCAAGCCAGGTGCGGCTTGGAGCTGTTGCGGCTGTTGCCGGAGACTATGTGCAGCAGGGAAGGGAAATTGCCGATGTCGCCTTTCAGGTGATCGACGGAAAATCGCCGTCCGGAATTCCCTTCTGCCGGATCAAACAGATAAGGACGGTAATCAATCCCCGTGAAGCCATATTCCGCGGGTTGGTAACGCCGAGGGAGGTTTATGAAATGGCCGATGTGATCGTCAATGAAAACAGCCTGCCAAAACCATGATTAGAAAATGAACAGGAATTAATCTTTCACCATGTCGTTGCTCATCGGATCGGTCACCATTGGGTTAATTCTTGCCTTACTGGCCCTGGGAATTTTCATCAGTTTCCGCATTTTTGATTTCCCGGACATCACGGCCGAAGGATCCTTTACTTTTGGGGCCGCCACATCTGCAGCGCTTATCGTAGGCGGTGTCCATCCGCTGCTTTCAAGCCTGGTTGCTTTCATTGCAGGGATGGCTGCCGGATTGGTTACCGGGATCATCCACACCCGTTTCAAAATAAATTCCCTGCTTGCGGGAATTCTGGTGATGACCGCACTCTATTCGGTAAACCTGCATGTGATGGGGCGGAGCAACATCTCCCTGCTTAATGCGGTCACTGTTTTCACGTGGGTAGACCATTTCTCCGAAGCAGTGTCGGGACACGATGCCCAATCCATGATCATCGGATGGAGGGTGGCAACGAAAGACCTTTGGCTCCTGTTTTTTTGTTTTATTACTATTTTGGTCTTTTGTCTTCTTCTCGGGTGGTTTTTTAAGACCAACATCGGAACCGCCATGCGGGCTACCGGTGATAATGTCCGGATGGTCCATGCCCAGGGAGTGAATGCCAGCGGGATGATCATTGCCGGGATTGCCCTCTCGAACGGGTTTATCGCACTGGCAGGGGCCCTGCTTGCGCAATACCAGGGATTCGCCGATGTCCAGATGGGCATCGGAATGATGATCTGGGGACTGGCAAGCGTCATCATCGGGGAGGCGATTATCGGCGACAGGGGCGTTGGCTATGTCATCGCAGGGGCGGTATTCGGGTCAGTTTTGTTCAGGCTGCTCGTGGCCATTGCCCTGCGCTGGGGATTAAATCCGAATGACCTGAAGATCGTCACGGCCATCTTTGTATTTATAGCTCTGGTTGTGCCGGCAATCCTGAAATACAGAAAGAAAATGAATGTTTAAACTGGCGCAGGCAGACGGTACCTTCCCCAGGGTCAGTTGCTAAAATACGATTTCAGATCGATCTCTTCCCATCCTGAATACTCGCGAACCTTGAACCAGATCTTCAATTCCGAGGGCCGGACCACCACCGAGTAGATGGTTTTAATCAGCCCGCTTTCAGGAAAGGTAGCGCCATCGAGGGGAAGGGTTTGATCAATGATCATCATCATCTTCTCGGGGGTGATATCCCCCCGATACTGTTCCCCCAGCCTCATCAGGTTCTTGCGCCGCGTCCAGGTATACCCGATTCCCTCGTTGACTGAATCAAAGAATGGGATCGGGTAGCTGTGCCACGAAGGATCAAAAAAGTCGTTGGTGGCGGAGATCAGGCCATCTGCATTGCGCGCCGCCACCCTGAAGGTGGACCATTCGTAAATGGTGGTGTGATCGGCAAAGGAAGCGTTCATGATCAGACCGCAGTCAGGCAGGTTGGTATGAAACCACTTGTCGACTTCGTTCGCCGTGGTATTTCTGAAGAGACTCTCGAGCAGGATGTTGTTGGCGTTTTCACGGCCGGTGGGGTGGGCTGTATCGGAGTTTTCCCCATTCTGCAGTTCCATGAAAACGCCTTTGCTGTTGAGGGCGGTCTGGTAAAAGAGGCCTCCGATGTAGTCGATGCTGGCCACAGAGGCCGGATAATCGGCCGGGTTCCACACGACGACATGCAGGTACTTGCTGAACTTTCGCAGGCTGGCAAATGGCAGGTCGAGGTTACGTCCGGTCACGGTTTGACCGTCGGGGGTATATTCACCCCAGGCTGAAAGACTGCTGCATCCCATGAATCCCAGAATATAGATTGCTTCTGAGAGGATATAGGTTTTATCGGCATCCAATCCATTGGTTTCGGCCATTCCGTCAAGGTAATCCCTGAAAGATTGTGAAAAATCTTTGTAATAGTTTCTGCCTGACTGTAACAGGGCGTCGTATTTAACCCCCCGTTCCCCGATCAGATAATCGTTGATGGCTTCCTGGTAAAAGGCTCCGATCTGTTGTTTCAGCAGCAGCCCATACTGCCGGCCCATCTGGTGAAAGGTGCCGTGCAGTTCGGCAATGTAAAAGGCTCCGGAGTGGCTTCGGTAAAGTTTTCCTCCTTCGTACAGGTCGCCCGAAGGTTCATTGTCCTTACTGGAACAGGCGGTGAGGAGGATGCCCAGAATCAGGATGAAGAAATCCTTTCTCATATTTTCATTTCAGGGTAAAAGTCTTTGCCACGAAGAAACACCCTGTTATTCAAGGGTCCGTTTAAAAAAGTAACGGCTGATAAAGATCCCCTGCCCGTTGTTGTCTGATGGGCTTTGGGTGCCGGTGAGAATCTTGTCAAACTCCCATCCCTGGGAAACCAGGTCGTTGATTTTTTTTGTGATGGCTATATTGTTGTTGGTGATGTTCCCGAAATTGATCCCCACCATGCTGTAAAAATTCGAAAGATCCTCCTCCGTTTTTGTTCCGTCGGGCATCACGGTGATCATTTTTGACCGGCCCAGGCCCCCCGGGATGATCGATTCGACCGTTGAAAACTGCATGTAGACCAGTTTTGCGGGCTGGGGGGCTGCAGATTTAAAGGCTACGATGGCGGCCAGGATGCCGGCCACACCAATGAATAAAATCAGGGAATTGAGTTTGTTTGTTTTCATGACGGTTATTTTAATTGTTAATTGACCTTTGCCGCTATACTTCAGGCTGGTAAGCCTCTCACAAATTTAATATTCTTATTGATATGAAAGAACTTTTGTTTCATGGAGAATTTAAATAGCCCCGGTTTGGCTGAATATAATATCCGGTTGCAATTCACCGGTGATTTTTATATATTTACACTGGCTTAACTTAACATAATATGAAACGAATCATTCTACCCCTCCTGATCCTGGTGGTTATGGGCAATTTTCTGGTGGCCCAGAATCCAAGAAACGTACTGATATACAACCTGACGAGCACCGGCTGTGGTCCCTGTTCCTGCATGGACTCCATCCTGGGACGCATCGTCCTGCCGGCATATCCACAGACCATCGTGGTAGCCCTTCACGGGATGGGTTCTCACTTTGCTAATTACCAGGGCGATAGTGTCTACATGTACTTCGACGCATTGTATGACCCGAGCGGTTTTATTGACGGACTGGGTTACGATGTGCCCCACGTGAGTATCAAGGACTCGGTTGCGAGCCGTTATACCCACAACCCGGAGGCGCCTGTGAAGATCCAGATCCTGACAAAATCGTGGAACCCTGTGACCCGGAAGGTTGACTTTACCCTGAATATGACCAACCTGGGCAATGAGTTGCCGGGATCATACCGGTTGAATGTGATCGTAACCGAGAACAACATCAAATTCACGCACCGTGTTGCAGAGGGATGCGCCAGGGCGGATGATCCGAGCGGACAGCCAATACGGCATGAATATTTTAACAGCTGGGTTACACGAAGTCTGGTATATTACACTTTCGGCGACTCCCTGATCGGCCCCTCCTGGCCGGCCCAGCAAACACTGACCCGCGCCTGCTCGTTTCCCATCGACACAGCCTGGGTTCCTCAAAACTGCAACTTCGTGGTGGTGGTTTACAAGAATGCCGACTCGCTGTACAAGGCCCGTGTCCAGCAGGCAATCCAGCAGTCGGTGACGAACGGGATCGGGATCGGTGAGGTAAAACCGGTGGAGGATGGCCCCATGACCATCCATCCCAATCCATGCAAAGGACCGGCCAACATACATTTTTCGGTGGGAGCCGAGGGATCGTGTCGCCTTGATGTGTTCGACCTGCAGGGCAGAATGGTGGAGAATCTCCTGCAAGGCCGCATGAACCCAGGATTTTATAATGTGGAGACCGATACGCGGAATTATCCTGCCGGTGTTTATATACTTGTGCTAAACGCCCAGTCGGGGTTGGTTCGTACCCGGTTTGTGGTTCCCTGAAAGGGTCAGTTGACCATGAACCTGCCGCTTGTGATTCGCTGCCCGCTATTCACGCTCACCAGGTACATCCCGGGAGAAAAATGGAGATCGAAGGAGGCCTTTGGCTGATCATACACCTGCTGTTCTCCCAGTAACCGGCCGTTTAAATCAAAGATGCTGATGATCGAGCTGACCGAAAGGTCGCCCAGTTCTATGTTCAGCAATCCCCCGGTGGAAGGGTTCGGAAAGATCTTCAACCTGGAGTTTCCCTCGATGGAATGAATGCCGCTGCTTCCTGTTAAAAAGGCCTTGAGGGCGGCCGTAGGCTTTCCATTGTTGTCCCAGCAGCTCAGCTGGTACCCGCTCCAGCTCTTTGCCCCTTCGGGCTCCCAATAGATCACGCCCAGCCCCTTGTTACCGGGAACGGCATACACCTTATTGATCACGGCCACCAGCATGTCGTAAGTGTTCTTCACCTTGGTATAATCTCCTCCCACCTCAACGACCATCACCTCCTTGCCATAGCGGGATACCATGTCGAGGAGGTTGCTCCCCAGGCTGTTAATGGTCACCGTATAGTCGGTGCCCAGCCAGTAGGGATAGTAGGACAAACCGATCACGTCGTACTTTACATTGTTGTTTTTGGCATTGTCGTAGAAATACCTGCACCGGCCATTGTCGTTTCCCTGGTCGATGTGGACGATCACCTTGATGCTGGCGTCGTTGGCTTTCACAGCATCATATCCCTTGTTGAGCAATTGCGCAAGCTGGCCCCAGTTTGAGGTGCTTCCGTCGGGCCACAGCATCCCGCCGATGATTTCATTGCCGATCTGGACCCACTCGGGTGTAACCCCGGCTGATTTACAGGCTGAAACCACATCGAAAGTATGGTCGTACACATCGGTGAGCAGCTGGCTGAAACTGTGGCTGGCCCATGCTGCCGGCTTATTTTGCTTGGCCGGATCGGCCCACGAATCACTGTAATGGAAATCGATCATAACCCGCATTCCCATCTCTTTTGCCCTGACGGCCATGGCGACTACCTCATCCTTGCTGCAATGGCCGCTGGTTTTATCGGAGGAGGGATTCACAAATACCCTCAGCCGGATGGTGTTGATGCCATGGTCTTTGAGAATTTGGAGGCAGTTTTTCTCCGTTCCCGTACTGTCATAAAATTTAAAGCCGGTCGCCTCCATCTGTGAAAGCCAGCCTACATCGGCACCCTTTGCAAACTGGGCATGGGAGGTGCCAGGATGAAAAAGGAGAAACAACCATATACAGGAATAGAAAACGGGGTGTAAAAAAGAAACAGGTCTGATTTTTTTCATATGCTCAGGGTTGTTAAAGATAATCTTCGGCAACAGGTTATTCATTACAAAAATAGCATCCTTTTTAAGCAGGAAAGCCCGCCTGTCGTAAAATATTTTCTGAAATATTTAATTATTCTTATTTTTGGTCAAAAAAACATTCTAAAACATCCGACCATGAAAAAACTTAGCGCGCTTTTGCTCTGCATCCTGATTGCAGGAAGTTCATTGGCCCAATCGAAAATCTACGTTTCCCTTGGTGCCGGAATCGGTTTTGGAACCGCTTCAACCTATGATCTTTACCAGTCTCCAAATAAAGTTTATCCGGTTGCCCTTGGCAAAGCAGTAGGGGTGAACCTTCATGCCGGATATTTCCTGAATGATTATTTAGCCGTTGACCTGGGCGTTGCATATAAGATCGGGTTAAGCAGCAAGATTGAGCCACCCGTCAGCGGTGATATTTCCCTGTCATCCGGTGACGCACTCACCCTGAAATACAGCGGCAGCATGCTGCAACTCGTTCCCGGCATCGTGTTCATGCCAGCGCTTGAGGGAAATCTAAAGCCTTACGCCCGCATTGGCGTGATTATTGGCGTCATGAATTCCATCACCACCAAGTTCGACAGTAAATCCTCAGGCACCGAAATGATCGCAACCCTTAAATACTCGGGCGGGGTGGCTGTTGGCGGATCGCTTGCCCTGGGCGCCGACTTTGCCCTGAGTGATCTGCTTTCGCTCTATGCCGAAATCTATTATGATGCACTCAGCTATTCCCCGAAAAAGGGCGAATTCAAGAAGGCTGAGGTGAATGGTGTGGATAAACTCGGGGATATGACAACCTATGATAAGCAGGTTGAATTTGTAAAGGATATCACAGACTTTGTTCCGGAGGACAACAGCCCCGACCAGCAGCTGAAAACCAGCTATCCTTTCAACAGCCTTGGCCTGAACATCGGTGTGAAGATCAAGTTATAGCCCACGGAAAATTTTCATTCGCCCCGTTCGGGATTTAGTATCATATCCCTGTTTCCCTTCATGAATAAGCTGCTTTCAGCTCTTTTTCTTTGGTTTGGTGCTGCCTGTTTCGCCCAGACCTCCCCGTCGGTTGAATTTTCTTCGGTACCGGGATGGGGAAAAAGCAGCCTGCTGCAGGGCAGGGTACACCATGTAACTACGGGCGATCATGCCATCGCAGTCTATATTTTCGCAGAGGAGGCTGGAGGATGGTGGAATAAACCCTATACCGCCAGCCCGGTTACCCCGATCCAGCCCGATTCCGCCTTCAGCACCCAAATTGTGATCGGAGGTGTGGATGAGTATGCGACCAAGATCATCGCCTTTTTGATACCCCTTTCCTATTCACCTCCCCTTCTTTCGGGGGATGAAATCCCCGGTGAACTTTTCACCTTTCCCTATGTGGTCCAATGCAGGCCACACGGAGAGCGGATCGTTTCATGGTCGGGCCTGGAATGGACGGTCAAAAAATCGGTCGGGAGCTCCCCGCTGCCCATCGGTCCGGGACCGAATATTTTCAGCGACCGTGATACGATGGTTTGGGTGGATGAACAGCAGCGGCTCCATCTCCGGGTGGCAAAAACAGGAACAATGTGGCATTGCACCGAACTGATCTGCAACTCCTCCCTGGGATATGCCCGGTATAATTTCGATGTGGGCAGCAGGGTTGACCTGCTCGATCCAAATGTAATCGCCGGTATTTTTACCTGGGATGACTGTTCCCCGCTGGCACAACCGCCCAACAACTACTTCCGGGAGATCGATTTTGAATTCTCCAGGTGGGGGAGCCCGGGCAATGACAACTCCCAGTTTGTGATTCAACCCTACCAGGTGGCCGGAAACCTCGACCGGTTCAACATGGAGCTCACCGGGACCGGTCGCTCGCTGCATTCCTTCGACTGGAACCCGGATTCGATCGTTTTTAAAAGCACCTGGGGAAGCTCCTCCCATTCCTGGAAATTCATGAATCCGGCCTATATTCCAATCCCGGGCAATGAGCAGGTGAGGATCAACCTGCACCTGTATAATGCGGCGCCACCCACCGATCATCAGCCGGCCGAGCTGATACTCAATTCATTCATGACCCGTATTGGAGAGGGGGTTCAACCGGATGAACAGGTAAGGATCTATCCGAACCCGGTTATCCGGGGATGCCAGATTGAAATTGAGTCGGGCGGGGTGGAGGAGACGGAGATCCACGTGGTTAATGTTCAGGGAATCTGCATCAGGCAGGTATTTAAAGGTAAACTTGGCCGGGGGATGAACAGGATTGAATGGGATGGCAGGATGGACAACGGAAATGAGGCTCAACCCGGATTTTACCTGATCCGCATCCATGACGGGGCAGGGACCCGGTATTTCAGGGTCATTAAAATATAAATGTTCGCAGGAGATATCGGATTGCCTGTTTACCTTTGCTGAATTATCTGCTCAAAAACCCCTGTTTTGAAACCAATCCGGCTGCTCATTGTTTTTATCCTTCTTTATCACACCGGATGGGCACAAAAAAAAATCATCTCGGGCGACAGCCTGCTGCTGATCGAATCCACCCTGAAGAAAATCAACCTCAAGCCCAGTTTTACCGTGATTCCCGGACCGGTGTACAATTCATCGACCCAACTTGGCTTTGCAGTCATTCCCATGGTGGTTTACAACCTGAATAAGAAAGACACCATCACGCCGCCTTCATCCACGGCGGCCCTCTTTTATTTCGACCTGTACGGGAGCTGGATGGTGGCCACCAAGCAGAATTTCTACTGGAACCGGAACAAATGGCGGGCGATCATCACAGCCGGTTATGGAGACCTCCGCTCGAAATTCTATGGAGTACGTCAGGATTCCGTCGTGATTGGGAACAGCACCGACAATTATGTTTGGATGTCGGACCGGACTTTCCTGTTCAGTGCCACCTGCTACCGAAAAATCGCGGGTGGTTTTTATGGGGGTCTTGAATATTCCTATGGTAACATTTACCAGAATGGGAAGGATTCGGCAGCCTCCGAACGGATGAAGCGCGACAGTGTGCTGGTTGGCCACGATATCCAGAGCATGCTTTCTCCAACCTTTGTGTGGGATAACCGGAACAACCTTTTCTGGACTACCAAAGGGTATTATGCCGAACTTAACCTGAGAAATTCCAACACACTGTTTCTCAGTTCGCGCACCTTTTTCGTGGTGGAGGCCTTTGTGAACGGCTATCACTGTTTGTTAAGAAAAAGTGAACGGCTGAGCCTCGCCTGGCGTTTTTATGTTCAGGGGTGCTGGGGGGATGTGCCTTACAACCAGCTTGCAAATTACGGGGAGACCGATGGATTCAGGGGATATACGAGCGGGAAATATGTGAACCGGTCGAAGGTAAACCTGCAGGCTGAATTGCGGTATGATATCTGGAAATTCATCGCCGTTTCGGGATTTATCGGCACCGGAAAGGTGTTTGACCATCTTGCCGATTTCGGACAGGCGGTTTGGCTCCCGGCGGGCGGAGTGGGAATTTACCTTAATGTGATCCCTTCCAGGAATTTACGGGCCTATTTGAATTTTGCCCTTGCCCGGGAGGATTACGGCGTGTACGTGGGGTTGGGACAGTCCTTCTGAGTCACTGATTTTCAATTGTTCAGCACGGACCAGGGCGCTGAAACAGTTCATGATTTCATCCTGTTTTTGCAGTTTTTATATCGGTTCCTAATTAGATTCAGTATAAATTAATTATAGAGATATCGACATATAGTATCTATTGTATATATTTATAGCAGATTTAATCTCTAAACCAATCGCTTTATGGAGAATCAGAACCCTTCGTTTTATGAGGAGCTCAAAGGGAATGGTGTTTCCCGCCGGGATTTCCTTAAGTTTTGTACCACCATGGCCGCCTTTCTCGGGTTGGAAGCCAGTGGTGTTGGACAAATTGTCAAAGCATTTGAAACAAAGCCGAGGCTTCCGGTCATCTGGTTCCATTTCCAGGAATGTACCTGTTGCAGCGAATCATTCATCAGGGCATCTCACCCGATTGTCGCAGACATTGTATTGAACAAAATTTCGCTTGATTATCAGGAGACGCTGATGGCGGCTTCCGGAACAGCGGCCGAAGACGCCTATAAGGCGGTGATGGCCAAATACCCGGGCGAATACATCGTGATGGTTGAGGGCTCCATCCCCACAGAAAACGAAGCCTATTGCTGTATCGGGGGGCGAAGTGCTCTCCAGATCCTCGAAGAGGCAGTTAAAAACTGCAAGGCGGTAGTCGCCTGGGGCAACTGTGCTTCTGCCGGATGCGTGCAGGCTGCCAGTCCCAATCCCACAGGTGCAAAGCCGGTTCACAAAGTCATCAGTGGCAAACCGGTCATCAATGTACAGGGTTGTCCGCCCATTGCCGACGTAATGGCCGGGGTGGTGGTTCATCTGCTCACATTCGACCGTATTCCGCAGCTTGACGGCCTGGGCCGTCCGCAGGCATTTTATTCACGCAGGGTGCACGATACCTGTTATCGCAGGGCCAATTTCGATGCCGGTTTATTTGTTGAATCGTTCGATGACGAAGGTGCCAAACGCGGTTATTGTCTCTATAAAATGGGATGCAAGGGACCCGTCACCTACAATTCCTGCGGAATCATCAAATGGAATGACAGCGTAAGTTATCCCATCCAGTCGGGGCACCCGTGCATCGGTTGCTCGGAAGCCGGATTCTGGGACAACGGGCCGTTCTACCAGCATCTTCCTGAGGTTGCAGGTTTCGGTATTGAAACCACGGCCGACAAGGTCGGACTGGGACTGGGCATTGCAACGGCCGTAGGTATTGCCGGTCATGCCATTGTCACCAATATCCGCAAACATAAAGAGATAATCAATCAGGAACCTGAAAAGGGCTCCAAAGTCGAAACCACGAAAGAATCATAGCCATGGCAGAAAGAATCGTAATAGATCCCATCACCCGGATTGAAGGTCACTTACGGGTTGAAATAGAAGTGAAAGATGGTAAAGTCACTGATGCATTTAGCGCCGGCACCATGGTGCGGGGCATCGAGACCATATTAAAAGGCCGTGATCCGCGTGATGCATGGGCTTTTGTAGGCCGCGTTTGCGGAGTCTGCACCTCCACCCATTCGCTGACCTCGGTGAGAACCGTGGAAAACGCCCTTGGAATATCCGTTCCGCCCAATGCTGAACTTATCCGCAACCTGATGGCCAATGCCCTGTACATCCAGGACCATGTGGTTCATTTCTACCAGTTGCATGCACTTGACTGGGTGGATGTTGTTTCGGCCCTCAAGGCAAATCCTGCTGAATCATCGCGCATCGCGCAAAGCATTTCACCCTGGCCGAAAAGTTCAGTCGGTTATTTTACCGATATCCAGAAAAAGTTCAAAAACTTTGTAGCCAGCGGACAGCTTGGCATTTTTGCCAACGGATACTGGGGCCATAAAGCCTATAAACTTCCTCCTGAAGTGAACCTCATTGCCGTGGCGCATTATCTTGAAGCGCTGGAATGGCAGAAGGAACTGGTGAAGGTGCATACCGTATTCGGCGGCAAGAATCCCCATCCAAACTACCTGGTTGGCGGTGTTCCCTGTTCCATCAACATTGATGAGGCCAATGCGGTGAATGCCGAGCGCCTTGCCTTTGTTGGTAAACTCTTCGAAGATGCCAAGACCTTTGTCGACCAGGTATACATCCCCGATTTACTGGCTGTTGCCTCGTTCTATAAGGACTGGGGTGCCATCGGCGGCGGATTGAGCAATTACCTGTCGTTCGGCGATTTCCCATCCAACGGGTACAACAATCCCGAAAGTTTCAAAATGCCGCGCGGAGCCATATTGGGACGCGACCTGAGTAAAATCCATGAGGTGAAGCCGGAAGATCCCGAACAGATCCAGGAATACATCAACAATTCATGGTATGAGTATGCAAAGGGGAATGAAACCGGGCTGCATCCGTGGGAAGGCGAGACCAAGTTCAACTATACCGGGCCCAAGCCTCCATATGATCATCTTGATTTTTCACAGAAATACAGCTGGGTGAAGACCCCGCGCTGGAAGGGACACCCGATGGAAGTGGGTCCGCTTGCCAGGACCCTGGTTGGATATGCTTCAGGTCGTGCCGATTACAAAGCGGTTGTCGAAGGCGCATTGAAGGCCCTGGATGTTCCGGTAGCTGCCCTCTTCTCCACCCTGGGTCGCACGGCGGCCCGCGGACTGGAAACCCAGCTTACCTGCGGTTGGGCACTGGAATTTTACCAGCAACTGCTTGCCAACATCAAGAACGGCGATTCACGCACCATGAACAACGCGAAATGGGAACCCGAAACCTGGCCGAAACAGGCCAAAGGCATTGGAATGGTGGAAGCTCCCCGTGGAGCGCTGTCGCACTTCATCGTGATTGAGGACAAGAAGATCGCAAATTATCAGCTGGTCGTTCCAACTACATGGAACGCCTCGCCACGCGACCTCAAAGGCCAGCGTTCGGCTTATGAGGAATCCCTCATCGGAACACCCATCGCCGATCCGAAGAACCCGATAGAGGTGCTGCGGACCATTCACTCTTTTGATCCGTGCCTGGCCTGTGCCGTGCATCTGTATGACGAAAACGGAAGTACCATTCATGACGTGAAAACCTATTAAACCATGAGAAACCGATCTGTCCCTATGCGTGAAGTGCATGTATGGGAGATGCCTGTTCGCGTCTACCATTGGGTCAATGCCCTGTGCATCACCACGCTCTGTATCACCGGTTATATTATCGGTGATCCTCCTGCCTTCATGAAAGGCACGGAAGCCTCCTTCAACTATTGGTTCGGAACTGTCAGGTTCATCCATTTCATCAGCGCCTTCCTGTTTTTCTTCAATTTCATTTTCCGGTTGTACTGGGGATTTGCAGGCAATGAATTTTCACGGTGGAATAACTTTATTCCCTTCAGGCGTTCACAGTGGAAAGAGATGCTGGATGTGATCAAGGTTGACGTTCTTCAGGTTACCAATAAGAAGATCGATTCCATCGGCCACAACTCTTTGGCGAGTTTCATCTACTTCATCACCTTCATCATCTTCCTGCTCCAGTGTCTTACCGGATTCGGGATGTATGCGGCGATGAGCAACGCTTTCCTGCCCAAGTTGTTTGCCTGGGTGGTTCCTTTTCTCGGGGGAGATATGCATGTGCGGCAAATACACCACATCCTGATGTGGGCATTTATCATTTTTGCCTTTGTGCATATTTACCTGGTATTTTACCATGATTATATCGAACGCCGCGGCGTAACCTCTTCCATGATCGGTGGATGGAAATTCATCGAGGAAGATGTGATCGAGCGTCACGACAGTGAAAAAGGTGAATCCCTGAAGGACTGATCAATTAATTAAACTGCGTTGCCTGAATTAAAAAACGATATCCTGGTTCTCGGGATTGGAAATCTGTTAATGAACGATGAAGGTGTGGGGATCCATGTGGTCACCCGCCTGGAAAAAGAGGGAATCCCCGGAGCCGACCTGATGGATGGTGGTACCGGGGGTTTCCATCTCCTGGGCTTCATCCAGTCCTATAAGACGATCATCATCATTGATGCCTCCCTTGATGAGTTTCCGGCCGGCCATGTACGGGTGCTGCAACCGCGCTATGCCAGGGATTTTCCCAAACAGCTCAGCGCCCATGAGATCGGGCTCAAAGACCTGATCGACTCCGCCATTTTGTTGGGGAACATGCCAACGCTGCACCTGGTTGCCATTTCTGTCAAGGATTTCCAGGATATGGGCATTGAATTATCTCCCGAAGTGGAAGCTGCAATACCCCTGGCCATTGAGACGGTGAGGGGGATTGTGAAGGGGGTGATAAGGTAAGAGGTCGTGACGCGTCACGCGTCACGTGTCACGATTTTTTCTCCCAGCCACTTGTACCATTCCTCCATTCCCTCCCCGGTTCTGGCCGACATCAGGATGAACTCCAGGCTCGGGTTTAGCTGGCGGGCGTTGTTCTGGACGGTCTCCACGCTGAAATCGACATAGGGCAAAAGGTCAATCTTGTTGATGATGCAGAGATTCGAGGTCTGGAACATGTAGGGATATTTCAGCGGCTTATCGTCTCCTTCCGTGACACTGATTACCACAACCCGTTTCTCTTCTCCAAGGTCGAACATGGCCGGGCATACCAGGTTTCCGACATTCTCGATGAAGAGGATGGCTTTGCTGGCCACCTCCATTTTTTGCAGGGCCTGGTGGATCATGCGGGCATCGAGATGACATCCCGACCCGGTATTGATCTGGATGGCCGGGGCGCCCGATTTCTCGATTCGCTCTGCATCCCTTGCCGTTTGCTGATCTCCCTCAATGACAAAAATCTTGTGCGTGGCGACCATGCTGAGAATTGTTTTTTCAAGGATGGTGGTTTTCCCGGAGCCCGGCGAACTGACCAGGTTCAGGGCCAGCACCTGCTTCGCTTCAAAATATCCCCGGTTCCGCTCGGCCAGGCGGTTGTTCTCCGAAAGTATGTCCATGTTGAGGTTGATCACCTTCTTCGGCGCATGCGCATGGTGATGGGAATGCGCGTGACCGTCATGGTCGTGATCGTGGCTGTGCCCGTGCTCATGATCATGTTCATGCCGGTGATCGTGTTCATGGTTGTGCTCATCATGCTGATGATCGTGTTCATGATCGTGATGATCATGCCGGTGATCGTGTTCATGGTCGTGATGATGATCATTGATTTTGAATTCGTCCGGGTTTCCGCATCCGCAGGTTTCGCACATAATGTTCGATTTATTTCGTTTACTTTTCTTTTTTATTCCGTTTTACGATTGATGTGACCGACATTTATTCCGCGGTGATCGAGACCAGCCTGAACGCTTCTCCTCCGCTTATTTCGGATGGAAAACAGCCGCATTCGGGGCAGGTATCCATCCGGCTTTTCATTTCAAATTCCAGGTTGCATGCGTTACACCGGCCGTGGCCCGGGGTGCGGATCACGCTGATCATGGCTCGCTCGAGGAGCGTATCCCTTACCAGCATTTCGAGCGCCGATTGAAAGGCCTCCGCCTCAACACCGCTCAGGTCGCCGACTTCGATAACAACCTCCCCGACAGAGGATACCCCGTTCTTCCCGGCCTCGCGTTGTGCCAGTTCAATTACCTCCATGGCCAGTGACAGTTCATGCATGGTTTGTCCTTTTCAGCAGATCCGTGGCAACGGATCGCCGGTTAATGAATCGATGATGCGCCTGCCGCCCGTTTCGGTTTTCAGCACGACCTTTCCGGGATGATCACCGGTTACCCGGCCGATGATGGCGCTTCGGGCTCCCAGTTCATTCTTCTTCATGATCTCCAGGATGTGATCGCCCTCCTGCGGGTCGGCCACAAGGATCACCTTTCCTTCGTTTGCAATGTGAAGCGGGTCGAATCCGAGCAGTTCGCACATCGCCGCCACCCCCCGGGTGACAGGCAGGGCGGTTTCATCAATTTCGATTCCCAGCCCCGTCTTCGCTGCAAGTTCATTCATCACGGTGGCCACGCCTCCCCGGGTGGGGTCGCGCATGAATTTAACCGTGGATGACTCGTCCAGCACCTCGCGGACCAGATGGTTCAGTGACGCGCAATCGGATACCACCGGGCTTTTGAAGTTGAACGATTCGCGGGCGCTCATCACGGCCATGCCATGATCGCCGATGGTGCCGTTGATGATCACGAGGTCGCCGGGACGGATGTTCAGCGCCTTGCTCACCATGCGGTTCTCCTTCCTGACACGGCCAATTCCGGCAGTGTTGATAAAAATCTTGTCGCACTTTCCCTTATTAACCACCTTCGTGTCGCCGGTCACGATCGTTACCCCGGCTTTACGGGCCTCCCCGGCCAGGGATGTCACGATCATCTCCAGCTCCTTCATCGGGAATCCCTCCTCAATAATGAAAGATACACTGAGATATAACGGATCGGCACCCGAAACGGAGAGGTCGTTCACCGTGCCGCACACCGCCAGCTTTCCAATATTTCCGCCGGGGAAAAAGATGGGATCGATCACGAACGAATCGGTGGTGAAGGCTATTTCGGTCGAATCGAACCGGAGAATGGCCGAATCGGTCTGTTCCTCCAGGATGTCGTTCCTGAAATGTTTCAGAAATAACTTCTCAATGAGCTGGTGCATCATCAGTCCGCCATTTCCATGGCTCAGCAATATTTTTTCTTCTCCGGAATTCATGAACGGTATTTATAATAGGTGGCACATGTTCCTTCACCCGAGACCATGCAGGCGCCCACCGGATCGGAGGGGGTGCATACCCTGGCAAAAAGAGGGCATTGTTTGGGTGTTTTCAATCCGCGAAGAATGGCACCGCAGATACATCCTTTCGGGTCGGCGGGTTCGGGGACAACTACATCGAAATGTTTTTCTGCATCGTGAACGGCATATTCGTCGCGGATCTTCAGACCGCTTCCCGGGATAACCCCCAGTCCGCGCCAGGTGTCGTCTTTCATCTCAAAAACCTTTGATAAAAGATCCTGCGCAATTTTATTCCCGTCAGAATGCACAACCCTTTTATACTGGATCTCCACCTTCGGACTACCTGATTCAAGCTGGCGTACCAGCATCAGGATCGCCAGCATCAGGTCTACGGGTTCGAAGCCCGTGATCACGACTCCCAGCCGGTGAAGCTTCGCCAGGTCGTTGTAAATGGCGGTACCGGTGATGGCGCTCACATGCCCGGGTGCGATGAACCCGTCGATCTTTACCCCCTCCATTACCAGTGCCTGCATGACCGGGGGCATGACTTTGTGGGCGCTCAGCACAAAAAAGTTGGGAAGGTTGGCCTTGTGCGCTTCCACGATGGCGGCGGCTGTAGCCGGAGCGGTGGTTTCGAAGCCGATTCCCAGGAAAATGATATTCTTATCCGGATTTACCCTGGCCATCTCAACCGCCTCCAGGACAGAGTAGATGATGCGGATATCGCGGCCGTTGGCCTTCTCTTTTTCGAGTGAACTTACCGATCCGGGCACCCGGATGAGATCACCATAGGTGGTGATGACCGATCCCGGGATTTTACTGTAGGCAATGGCGGTATCGAGGAAGTGCTGGCTTGACACGCAAACCGGGCAGCCGGGGCCGGAAAGCAGCCTGATTGTGGGAGGGAGCAACGCATGAAGGCCAAAGCGGTGAATGGCCATCGTGTGGCCGCCGCAAACCTCCATCAGGGTGAATTCCTGCTTCGAAACCTGTTTCAGCTCCTCTGCAAGCGCGAGGATCAGATCTTTTTTCCTGTATTCATCCAGGTATTGCATGCGTTCCTTGTTTTTTACCACCCGGGCAGGGTGCCCGTTATTTATTGAAAACTGTTGTCTGCCACTTCATTCAGGAGACGCAGCGTTTCCGCCGCCTCTTCCGCGTCCACCTTTTCGATGGCAAAACCGGCATGAAGCATGATATAATCGCCGGGTTTAACCTCATCGAGCAACAACAGACTTGCCTGGTATTCCACATCCTCGATGGTTACCAGGGCACTTGCCCCGTCCACTCGGATCACTTTTGCCGGGATGGCTAAACACATGGTTGATTCCTCCTTTTAGATGCGATGACTAATTGCCCGAGTGCGATTCCCCCATCGTTGGTGGGAACGGCGGCATGGGTATAAACTTTAAAATCATTTGCTGTCAACCGGGCGATGGCTCCTTCAAGCAGGTACCTGTTCTGGAAAACCCCGCCCGAGAGCACCACCTTGTCTGTTCCCGTGGAAAGCCTGATGGAATTTGCGCCTTCAAAAATAACTGAAATCAGGGTATTGTGGAATTTTGCAGCGATAATTTTTTTACTGACCCCATCCAGGAGATCGTTCACAATTCCGCGGATCGTGGCTTCGAACCGGATGGTTCCGGCTGTCTCGAAGGGGTAGGATTCGTTGCACGAGTCGAGGACCAGCGCCTCAAGCCGCATGGGGCCTTCAGCCTGGAAGGTGGCCACGTGACACAGGCCGAGCAGTGAGGCCACGGCATCAAACAGGCGCCCGGCGCCGCAGGTAAGCGGGCAGTGGATGTTCCGGTCGATCATGTGGGTGAGCAATGCTATTTTCTCCGGTTCAATTTTTTCGAACAGGTCCAGTTTCAGGTGGATGAACTCTTTTCCATAGGTCTTGTACAGGGCGGTCACGGCCATTCTCCATGGCTCTTCGGTGGCCAGGTCTCCTCCCGGCAGGGGGAGGTATTCGAAATGGGTGACGCGGGTATAATCACGGAGGTCGCACAGGAGAAATTCCGATCCCCAGGTGTGGCCATCGTCTCCATACCCGGTACCATCGAGGGCAATGCCGATCACCTGCTCATCAAGATGGTGCTCGGCCATACAGGATGCGATGTGGGCGTGATGATGCTGGACGGCAACCAAAGGGATGCCGGGGAAATTTTCCGCTGTGCGGGTGGAGATATAATCCGGGTGCATATCCACGGCGAGCAGCGAGGGTTTTACCCGGAACAGCTTGAGGAACCGGCTGATGGTTTGCTCGTAAAAGGCGGTGGTTTCCAATCCCTGGAGATCCCCGATGTGCTGGCTTAAAAAGGCTTTCTGCCCCTTGCCGACACAAAAACAATTGGTCAGTTCGGCTCCGAAGGCCAGGATGCCATCGGAATGATGGGTTGTACGTACGGGGGCCGGAACATAGCCGCGCGAACGGCGGAGCAGGCGCTCACGGCCATCCATCAGGCGGACGACCGAATCATCCGTTCGGTTGAAGATATCCCGGTTGTGCAGCACAATGGCATCCGTGCAGGCTGAAAACTGTTCCAGGGCCTGCCCGTTGTCGATCAGGATGGGCTCGCTGCTGAAATTCCCGCTGGTGAGGACGATGGCATCGGTTTTCAGGTGCTTGAACAGAAGATAGTGGAACGGCATGTATGGAAGCATCACGCCGAGCAGGTTCAGCCTGGCATTGAGTGTGGGCGCCAGGAGAGGTGTGCTGTCTTGATCCTCCGCTCCGGGGGGAGGTTCTGATTGGAAAAGCCCGTGCTTACCGGATCCATTTTTACCGGCCAGCAATACGATGGGGCGCCGCCACGATGTAAGTGATTGTTCCTCTTCGGGTGTTACCAGGGCATACCGCTTCAGTGATTCCATATTCCGGAACATGACGGCAAAGGCTTTCCCATCGCGTTTTTTAATGTTCCGGAGTTTTTCGACGGCGGCTTCACTGAATGCATCGCAAGCCAGGTGCATGCCCCCGAGACCCTTGATCAGCAGGATCCCGCCATTCGCCAGAAGGTCAGACGTGCGGACGACGATCTCATTGATCTCCCCGGTGATCCTCCGTCCCTTGATAAAAAGTTCATACTGCGGGCCGCAGCGTTTGCAGGCAGTGGGTTGTGCATGGAACCGGCGGTCGAGGATATCTCCGTATTCCCGCCGGCAGTCGGGGCACATCTCAAAGGTTTGCATGGTGGTGCCGGCCCTGTCGTAGGGAAGGTCCTGGATGATGGTAAAACGCGGTCCGCAATTGGTGCAGTTCACGAAGGCATAATCCAGCCGGTTTCCCTTTTTTTCGATATCCTCCAGGCAATCGCTGCAAACTGCAATGTCGGGGCTTATTTCGGTAATATCATCGGAGAGGTTGTGGCTGTGTTGGATGGTGAATGCAGTGAATGGTTCCGGAGCAATCTCCTGCACAGCAATCGCCTCGATCATGGAAGCCGGCGGAGCCTCCTCCTTCAGGGCCTCCAGGAAAAGGGAGATATCTGCGGGACTTCCGCTGATGCGGATGCGCACATTCTCATTGGTGTTTTGCACCCAGCCGGTGAGTGCGTACTGCATGGCAAGCCGGTACACGAAAGGCCGGAACCCGACCCCCTGTACCAAACCCGTAACGATAATTTCAAAAGTTTTAATATGGAAATATTTTACGTCTTGCCCTGTCACCCTGTTACCCTGTCACCCTGTCACTCCGTAACTTTTTTAATAAATGTAAAAATATGCATATTTTATCTATTTTAGCCCGAAATTAGTCCCATGCTGACTTTTCTTACTGGTTTTGTTGCCAGTATTGCCCATGTGGTAACAGGGCCCGACCACCTGGCGGCGGTTACCCCGCTGGCCATCGACAGCCGGAAAAAATCGTGGCTGGTTGGATTGTCGTGGGGTTTCGGCCACACGCTGGGCATGCTCCTGATCGGGCTGCTGTTTATTTGCTTCAAAGAAATGCTGCCCATGGCACAGATCTCGAAGCACAGCGATACCATCATCGGGATCCTGCTGATCGCGATCGGCGGCTGGGCCATCACCCGCACCTACCTGCATCATACCCACGGGAACCGTCCCCATTCTCATTTTCATACCAGCCCCTTTTTATATGCCCATCTGCATAAGCACACCCATCATGGAGGAAAGGGTCCTGCCGATGGACAACCCGACAACCATGATCATGAACACACCGGGACTGTGAGGCAAAATGTATTTACAGCCCTTTTTATCGGGATCATCCATGGATTTGCAGGGTTCAGTCACCTGTTTGCCTTGCTTCCCTCCCTGGCCCTGCCAACAGTTTGGTCCTCTGTGATTTACATCGCCGCCTTTGCCTTAGGCACCATTTTAACGATGGTACTTTTTGCCTTTATCCTCGGACTGGTCGCCTTCAGGTCGGTCGTAAAAGATAAACAGGTATTTCTGAAATGGTTTACCTTTGGGGGAGGATTGCTCGCGGTTGCCATCGGAATTTTATGGCTCGTCCATCCTTTCTAGACAGGAACTGCAGCAATCACAGGGTTCATTCTCCATCACTACTCAATCCCTCCTGCCATGGCACTGCAAAACAACCGTTTATCGAAAGAAGATTACCAGGAATCCTTTTCAGAGCTTCATCCCCCGTTTGAACATGACGAAGGAGCCGTTATAGAAGCCAACCGGTGCATCAACTGTTATGATGCCCCCTGTACAAAATTATGCCCGGTCAGAATCGATGTCCCGCTCTTCATCCGGCAGATTTCCACGGGCAACCTGAAGGGCTCGGCGCGCACCATATTTTCATCCAACATCCTGGGTGCGGGTTGCTCCAGGGTATGCCCTGTTGAAAAGCTGTGTGAGGGGGCCTGCGTTTTTAACCTGCTGAAGGAGGACCCGGTCCCTATCGCCCGGCTGCAGCGGTATGTCGCTGAAAGAGCGATGAAGGAGCAATGGCACCTGTTCGAGCGCAAAGCCTCCACCGGGAAAAAAGTGGCGGTGGTGGGTGCGGGTCCGGCCGGACTGGCCTGTGCGCATGCCCTGGCGCTGGAGGGGATCGACGTGGATATTTACGAGAAGGAGGAAAAGGCGGGCGGCCTCATGACCTATGGCATTGCAGCCTACAAGGTAACCCCTGAGTTCTGCCGCCAAGAGGTTGATTTTATCCTCTCCATCGGGGGAATTGAGATCTACCTCAACAGGGAACTCGGTAAAGATATAAGCCTGGCTGAACTCCGGGAGCAATACAGCGCCGTGTTCCTCGGCATCGGCGTCGGAATGACCCGTAAGCTGGGCATCCCCGGAGAAGAGCTGGAGGGGGTGGTGGATGCCATTTCGTTTATCCATGACCTGCGTGCATCCGGCTACTCTGCCGTCCCGGTTGGTGACCGGGTGGCGGTGATCGGGATGGGCATGACCGCGATTGATGCCGCCACCCAGTCAAAAAGGATGGGTGCCAGTGAGGTTACGATGATCTACCGGCGGTCGAGAAAAGAAAAACCGTGTACAGAGGCACAGCTTAAGGTTGCCCTGCTTGATGGCTGTTCCATCCTCTGGCTGGCCAGCCCGAAAGAGATATTGGGGGACCAGGGAAAAGTCCGAAAACTTGTCTGCAATAAAATGAAATTTGGGGAACCCGATGCATCGGGCCGCCGCACACCGGTTGAGACCGGAGAAACCTTTGTCCTGGAGGTTGACATGGTGATCAAAGCCACCGGCCAGAACCCTTACGAATCGCTCCTCACACAATCATCCATCCGGAATGAACAGGGAAAGATAGGGATAAATGACCAGTCCCAAACAAGCATTCCCGGCGTTTTTGCCGGCGGCGATGCAGTGAACGGGGGCAAAGAGGCGGTGGATGCGGTCAAGGCCGGGAGGCATGGAGCCCAGGCAATCCTCGCCTATCTCGGCATCGGATAAAACAGGTCATCCAGTCAGTTAAAAAAATCATTCAGCAACAGCATAGATCTTAATCACCATGGCAAATCTGCAATCCAGTTTCCTGGGAATAAAATCACCCAATCCTTTCTGGCTGGCATCCGGTCCGCCCACCGATAAGAAAATAAATGTCCTTCGGGCCTTTGAAGCAGGATGGGGTGGCGTGGTCTGGAAAACCCTGGGAACGCAGGTAAAAAATGTATCCTCCCGCTATTCTTCCCTGAATTTCACCGGAAGGAAGATCGCCGGTTTTAACAACATTGAACTGATCTCCGATCGACCGCTTGAAATTAATTTACAGGAGATCAGGGAGGTGCTGCGACTTTTTCCCGACCGGGCCATGGTGGTTTCGCTCATGGCCGACAACGACCGGATGAGCTGGCACGAGCTGGTGAAGAGGGTGCAGGACACCGGCGCCCACGGGCTGGAGCTGAACTTCGGCTGTCCGCACGGGATGGTCGAGCGGGGGTTGGGCGCCGCCGTGGGCCAGGATCCCGACATTGCCCGGATGATCGTTGAATGGGTGATGGAGGTGGCGGAGCTGCCGGTCATCACCAAACTTACTCCCAACGTGCATTCCGTAGTACCGGTGGGGAAGGCAGTGGTTGAGGCGGGCAGCCATGGCCTTTCGCTGATCAACACGATCCAGTCGGTGACCGGGATCGACCTGGATACGCTAATCCCCAATCCCAATGTGGGAGGCCGTTCAGCCTTCGGCGGTTACTGCGGATCGGCGGTGAAGCCCATCGCCCTGAAATTCATCACCACCCTGGCGCAGGATGAGGCCACCTGCCACACACCCATCTCCGGCATTGGCGGGATCACCACCTGGAGGGATGCGGTGGAATTCATCCTCCTCGGCGCCGCAAACCTGCAGGTTTGCACCGCGGCCATGCTCGGCGGATTCAGGATCATCAGGGACCTGTGCGACGGGATGAACAACTGGATGGATGAAAAGGGATATCGCACCATGGATGATTTCAGGGGCCTGTCGCTTCCCTACCTTACCAAATGGGAGGAGCTTGATCTCAATTTTCATGCGGTTGCCGTAATCAGCCAGGAGAGGTGCATCCGCTGCGGGTTGTGCTACATAGCCTGCGAGGATACCTCCCACCAGGCCATTTCCAAGGTGGATGGTCATCCCTACAACACCTATCAGATCATTGAGGAGGAATGCATAGGCTGCAACCTGTGCAGCATCGTGTGCCCGGTAAACGGGTGCATCACCCTAAAGGAACAGCGGAAAGGCGCAGAATACATGAACTGGAAGGAGTTCCAGGAAAGAGGCCTGCCCCTCAATGATCATTGAAACGCAATAGGATCATTGACTCTGCTGGTAATATTCCCAGGAGGAGAGAATCCTTTTCACCGTGACCAGGGATGAGGTATCCACGACAAATTCACTGAACCCGATCGGTTGAAGCGGGTTGGCCCAGTCGTAGGTATAACCGAGTCTGGTCCATGGAAAGGCCGAAGTGGAGGAGGTGTCATATTTATTTTTGATCTCATTCATGAACCAGGATATATGCTTCTGGCTTGCCGTAGAGGGGAAATATAGTTCCGCCTCATGATCGGTGATTTCGGGATCGGGGGTGGACCGGAACAGGTTCTCAGGATAGACCCAGAATTCGACAAAATAGTCGTTCTGGGTATCGGGCGGCATGCCCAGTCTCTGGGCGATGCGCAGATGGAGGTCGGATTGGGTGTTGAAATGACTTTTTTTGAGAAAACCCATAATCTCCGGAACCGTCGTGATCCAGGAAAGATAGGACATGTTGTTGCTTGTTTTGAAAGTCTTTCCCACCGGCCAGTATTGGGTGGTACCTTGTTTCATCCACGACACCACCAGCAGACGCATCTTCCCGGTTGAATCGCCCGACCAGGTGAGGTTCCCCTCTCCGGCCATGCTGTCGCTGTAATAATTTATGGCGACCAGGTTCCTGGAAATTTCATACGGCTCCGCAGTCGTGGCATCGATCACCGCCAGTTTGTACTGTTTTTTCAGGGCAGCCATATCCGGCCCGGCGGGTTCATAGATGGTTTCCTTCTGGCTGCAGCCATAGAAAAGGATCAGTGCAAGCAGCAACAGTTTGTAAAAATGTTTCATAACCTGGATCTTTTTATTCAAGTGGAATATGCTACCTGTAAAATTAATAATTTCTTACAATGATTATGCAATGACCAGATTATTGCCAAAAAGAGAAAGTAAATTCCTTAATAACCTGTGATATCTTCAGGAAGCATGCGATATCTGCCATCTTCTGCCTGAAAATGCCAGCAGGATCAAAGCCAGGGTGATCACGGCCAGATATTGGGCCATGCCCATTTCCTGCGATTCCCGGGTCGCCCCCACAAAATCGAACCAGGGTACACTGTTCAGGATCCCGTAAACCATGATCGTGAATATAACCTCGAACAATTTGCTTCCCCGCGTCAGAATACCCGAAAGAATGGCAAAGGCCGGAACAAACAGGGCCCCCGCCATGACAGCAAAGACGCCATAGAAATTCCCGGTTAACAGCGTTCTGAGGAGGACAGGAATGGCGAGGGCAAGCAGGATAAGCACTGCGGCCGAAAAGGTTGCCGGCAGCTGGCGCCAGAGCGGAGAGGGAGCAGAAAAAATATATTCATTGCACCGGCTGGTCACCTCCCTCGACCCCAGTTTTGAAAGGGTGAGAATCTGCAGCAACCAGACCAGGGGCAGGGCAAACTTGTGGGCAAATTCAAGCGGGGCGAAAAGAGATGCAGCGAACAGGCCGGCAGTAAGCACCATCCAGAGGGTGGTTTTACCCCTGAATGTCATGAGCAGTTCTGCCTTGACCAGGCTGTAAAAACTGAACCGGGCTTTTGCCGGGGGGAGTTCGCGGTATTTTGTCTGTAGCGGCATAGGGACATCATCCGTCCGGATTTCCCTTTTCTTCCTGAACCATAGATTCGTTTGTTTCCTTTCCCTCTTTTCTGAAGCATCAAACCTGTTAAACCGGAGGGAACCCAGCAGCACCAGTCCGAAGGCCATCGCCATCCAGAAAATACGCTGCAGGATGATCCCTGGAGTCCAGGTCATGCCATCCCAGGTGAACACTTTGCATGATCCAAGTTTATCCCTAATGATGATGCCTGTTCCAAAACTGTTGTTCCAGTCGGGATGTGCACCAGCAATGGATTTCTGAATTTCAAGCATACCCGTGTTGACTGCAAATACATCGGTGGCCTGCGACCCAAGACCGCCTGAGACCAGGAATACCCAGACGAAAAAATAGGCGATGTTCATGAATCCCCTGCTGATGCCCGAAAGTGAGTCAAAGAACAGGCCCAGGGCTGCGATGATAAACATGCCCGGAACCGTGAGGATGAGCAGCGGTAAAAGCAGTTTTCCCAATTCAACCTGGTTTGTTTCACCGCGAACCATAAACATGACCACGGTCATGACCGCGATCACAGCCAGCATCACGAGGAGCACGGCAAAGTTGCTGAACAGTTTGCCGGTAAGGTATTGAACCTTGGAGATCCTGGTCGTGGCAATGATCTGTCCGACCCCGGTATCTTCATCCCTTTTCACCGAATTGTTTACCAGGTAAAAGCCGACCAGGGCGAAAAAGGGGATGCACATGGCCACCATGCTTCCGATCCAGGCTGAATTGTAGAATCCGCGGTAGTTGCCGAGCGACACCATCGTGTAACCGGCATTCACGGGCGGCACAAATGAATACATGACAAAGATGCACACGCCGATGGCGATCAGGAAATAATAACTGCGGATGCGTTGCAGAAAATCGGCCCTGGCAATATGAAATATGCTCGTTCGGGCGTAATCAGTCTCCATGGTTTCCTCCGTTTTTTGCAGCTGAAATAACGCGCATATAGACATCTTCAAGGGTCCCTTTTTTGACCGGGAAGGTATGCTCCAGCACCCGGCCCTGGAATACGATGGCAATTTCGCCGGCCACCGATTCAATGTCGGAGACGATGTGGGAGGAGAGGATGACGATCCGTTCGCCGGAAAGGTCGGCCAGCAGGTTCCGGAACCGGATGCGCTCCTCGGGATCGAGGCCCACCGTAGGTTCATCGAGGATCAGCAGTTTCGGATCGCCGATCAGGACCTGGGCAATGCCGATCCGTTGCTTCATGCCTCCGGAATAGCTCCCGATGGCGCGGTTCCTTACAGCTGTAAGGTTCAGTTCATCCAGCAGGGCTTCGATCCGCAGCCGGATTCCCTTCCCGCTAAACCCTTTGATCGCGGCAATGTACTCAAGGAACTCAACAGCCGTAAGATTCGGATAAATGCCAAAATCCTGGGGAAGGTAGCCGAGCACCTTCCTGACGGTATCAGGGTATTTCACGATGTCAACACCATCGAGGATGACCTGTCCCTCTGTTGGCCTGGAGATGGTCGCCAGGATGCGCATCAGGGTTGATTTCCCGGCTCCGTTGGGCCCGATCAGGCCCAGTATGCCGTTTTTTAATTCCAGGTTAAAATCTTTCAACCCGTGTTTGTTGCTTTTATACTTTTTCGAGAGGTGTTTTACCGATATTTCCATAATGGTCCTTTTTGTAGGAAAGAAACCATTGGACGAATGAAATCAAATTGGGTTACTTTTATGTTGACAGATAAACAATGTAGTTGTATATTTGGTTACATATAAAACTTGTCCGTCAGCTAAAACTATTTTATCATGAAACACAGTATGATCTTACTTTCGTTCGCCCTGGTTTTATGCGGATGTAAGTTAACGGCACAAACAAAACAGGATACCCTGGCCATTGAAAATGCCTGCCGCGATTATGTCGAGGGCTGGGCCACCGGCGACGTCGACCGGGTTGCGAAAGGGGTTTCGCCCGAACTGGTCAAACGAACCATCGGGCAGGATAAGGAGGGGCTGAGTTATACAAACAACATGAGTGCATCTCTGCTTCTCGTTGCTACGAAGGTGAACAAAGAGGGAATCCGGGGAAAAGACCTTGAACCCGATAAGCCATTTAAAGAGACCGTGCAAATATTTGATGTTACCGGAGATTTTGCCCTGGCAAAAGCCATGAATACCAAGTACGGCTTCTTTGATTACTGCCAGCTGGCAAAATTCAATGGTGAATGGAAGATCATCAATGTCCTGTGGGGCATGGTACCACAGAAGAAATAAGAATTTCCGAACCGGCTACCTGAGAATAAAGGGAACCACTGATGCGATGAGCCCGGTAAAAACCACCACCATCAGGAAGAGGTTATATCTCACATTGTAGTTGTTGAGCAGGGTCTCGTCATAATACTTGGAAACATTCTGATCCTTGTACATGGAGATAAGGCCGTTGGTGAGTTTCATCCTGGTCTGACGTCCCTTCAGCAGCCCGATGACGACCACAATGTTCACCACGACGATGAGTGCAACAAAAATAAACATGACCGAAAGTGTGGATGTTTCGGTGCGGGATTTTTCCGACATGCCTGAATTCACCGCCAGGGTGATCAGGTTGAGTACAATGGAGGTCAGGATGAAGATGGTGTCGGTTTTGGTATTCTGCTCCAGTTCTTTGGTAATGTGATTATGGACTTGTTCTAACATGGCTTCAGGGTTTTAAGGGTTTGTTTCAAAATTAACTGTTTTATGAATATGAAAAAATGCCAGCAGGATCAAATCTACTTTTTTCCAAATCTTACGCAGTAAAGATCCAGCATATCTGTTTCAATCCCCAATTCATCAAGTGGAACCGGAGCCTGGGCTGAAATATCCGCGGCCATCTTGTCAATATTCTCTTTGGGCTGGAACAGCGCCGCTACCTGGCTCGTAAGATCAATTATTTCAAATGATGGATCATTGTAGTTCAATTCCCACTTGCTGAGGATAACGCTCACCCCGGTTGTCCTGGACAGTTCGGGAAGCTTGTCCTTGATAATCTGCATGATGATCCCGGCCGAACCGTTGCTGAAGACCATCTGGTGAAGCAGGTGCTGGTACGACATGGCCTGTACACCAAGATCTTTGATCCTGGCCGAATCGTGGGCTTTGTTTGCCGAATCTCCCTGCTGGCCCATCTTCGCCATGCGCTCCTTAAAATAGTCGGACCGTGACCAGGCAAAGGTGATGATCCTGGAATCGTAAGTTCCGATTTTGATGACGGGCGATTTTTTCTGGGCCATCATTGAGCATGGGATGAGCAGGGTCAGCGCCATGAATACGGCCACCACGGTGAATGTGAGGTGTTTGTTTCTTTTGTTCATTGTTTGTTTCTCCATTTTAATTGTTTATCTGATTTGATCCTGTCTGTGCTTTTTCCTATTTTTGGGTTGGCAATACCTTGGATTTTTTTCCCGGCGAAATTAACCCCGGATTGCTGAATGCATTGGAAAATATCTTGTAAAATAGTTGTAAATTGTTTTACAATCATTTTACATACAATAACTTATAAAACAGAAGAACTTTGTCCCGGAGCGATCAGAGATATTTTGAAGCACTGAAAATAAAGATTGTCGCCATGATGCAGCAGTCCTACCCGGGAATTAATCCGTCCATCTCGGAATGGAAGGGACAGGAGATTACCGATTTCCAGGAAGAGCTGTTGCGCACCGTGAATGCACACCTCAGCGAAAAATGGTTCTATACGCATATGAAGTCGGTCAGCAAATCGTTGCCCAGGATTGATGTCCTCAACCTGTTAAGCAAGTATGCCGGGTATGCCAACTGGGATGATTTTGTGTTTAAAAACAAGGATCTTATCCTGGAGTCTCAGAATGAGACACCGGCCGCTGAGCCCGTTGCCGGGGCGGTCCCGGACCGGTCAAACCGCTATTTCATCATCCTGCCTGCAGTCACGCTGGTGGTCGTTTTTTTGTTTTTCGGCCTGTTCATGCTGTTCAATACGCGGGAATATACCTTCAGCTTTTATGATGCAGATACGAAGGACCCCATCACGAACAGCCAGATCGAGGTGCGCCTGTTGCAGGAGGGAGAGTCGCCGGTAACGGGTTTGTGCGACAAACAGGGACGTTTCCGCCTGAAGACAGATAAGAGTCTCATCAGGCTGGTTGTCAAATCGCCTTACTACAGACCCGATACCATTGTCCGCATCCTGAAGAAGCTGAACCAGGAGGAAATCGTGAGCCTCCATGCCAATGATTACGCGCTGATGATTCACTATTTTTCAGAGATGAAGGTAGACGACTGGGAAAAGAGAAGGAGCCGACTGGATAAAATGATCGACGACGGGGCCATGATCTACCAGGTTCTGGGAAACAAAGGAGCGGTGGGCATGGAATTGTTCAACAAGCAGGAATTCATTGACAGGCTTACGATACCCTCGGGTAACCTCAGGAATATTGAGATCCTGGATTCAAAATTCAGGAATGATAAAATATGTGTTCTCCGCTTCAGGATTAAATCAGAAGGCAAATGAGATGGTTTTTTAAATTTTCCCTGCTGATGTTGATGTACCTCGTGTTAACGGCGAAAAGCTGTGACGACGGGGATCAGTTCAATTCAGCGCATGAAGAGAAACAGGTCGCTTTGGCCAAAGACAGCATCACGGCCGCCTTTGCCACCGATTCGCTCACCAGCCCTGCGCTGAGGGCTTTCGAAGCGACCGCCTGCCAGAAGATATATGACCTGGGTGATTACCTGGTCATCCTCTCCGATACCGTCACCGGCAAAGTATTTAAAACCAGCGTGTCGGGGGCGATCCATGATTTATTTATATCCGGGGATGTGAACATACGGCTTTCAGTTCAGGGCTGCCCGGGTGGGAAAGATGAAAACAATGAACTTGTTCGGCATTTGCGGGAGGCCGGGTTAAAACAGTTCGAAGTTTCGCAGGGGATGAAGTTCGATTCTGTGAAAGTAGAGAAAATGGCGGTGCGGGTCAGCGATACCCTCTACCAGGGGATCCTTCGATTCCGGGTATCCTGCAACCAGCCAGGCAATGGGAACATTTCGGCCAGGCCGGGAAGATACAAAACCGGCGAATTTGTCGTGGTTAAAAGGGAGAAGCGTTTCGGTAAAATTTCCCTGGATGTATGGTCTGTGCTGATCGGCAATATCGGCGACCTATAACAAACCGCTCCGCTTTGCGTTATTATCCCCGGGGATCACCCCATTTCACCAACAACTTCCTCAAAATGAAAAGATTTAAATTCCTGCTGTTCGTCCTGTTTCTTCAGATGGTCACCTTCGGATCGCAGGCCCAGTTTTTACAGGATGCCATGAAGATCATCGACCAGGGTACGGGAGGGCTGACCGAGAAAGACGCCGCAGATGGCATTAAGGAGGCGCTGGTAAAGGGCACTGGCGAGAGTGTGGCCGTGGTTTCGAAGCTCAATGGCTTTTTCGCGAATCCCGCAATCAGGATCCCCTTTCCCGAAAGTGCGCAGACGATCGAGTCTAAGCTGAGGGCGCTGGGGTTCGGCAGCCAGGTTGACGAGGTGATCCTGACCATCAACCGTGCTGCAGAGGATGCAGCCAAAAGCGCCCAGCCCATCTTTGTATCCGCCATCACTGGCATGAATATCTCCGATGCCATCCAGATCGTGAAGGGTCCCAACAATGCCGCCACACAGTACCTCGCCCGGACCACCACCCCTGAACTCAAGGCGAAATTTACCCCGGTGATCAAAGCTTCGCTGGATAAGGTGGACGCCACCCGGCTCTGGACCGACCTGATCAACACCTACAACCAGATCCCCTTCGTCGCCAGGCAGAACCCAGATCTCACGGCCTATGTGACAGAAAAAGCCATCGGCGGACTCTTTACGATGATCGCTAAAGAGGAACTGAAGATCAGGCAGGACCCCGTGGCCCGCACCACCGAATTGCTCAAAAAGGTTTTTGGAAAATAACAGGTTGCGCTACAGCTGAATGGTATAGTTGTAATTAACGGCCTCCCCACTCTTTTTTTCAGGCTTTTCCTGCTCCATGGTATATGAAACTGTGAGGACGGGGGTTGCCACGGGAAGGTGGAAATTGATGGTGGTTTTGGATGTCAGTCTCACACGAACGCCGCGGTTCTTCACCTTGTCGAAGCGAAGCAGCCCGATCACCCGCAAAGCCTCCTCATCACAGCCAAACCCGAGACTCTTCAGAATGCGCGGATTGCTCACCGACCCATTGTCGTGAATGTCGTATTCAACCACAACGGAACCCTCTATTCTGGCCTCCAGGGCTGCTTCGGGATAACGCAACTGTTCTGCGATGAACTCCCGGAAGGCCTTGTTCCCCCCGGCATATTTCGGTAGGTTCAGGAACTGTTTTTTGTGATGATGATCGGGCATGGGTCAGGTTGGGATGATTCTGTGCACAAAGGTAACCTCTTTCTCCGGAAAAAGCGCAACCCTATTCGTCGCGCAGGCCAGGCAGAATATCCTTTTTCAGGGCCGATCGTGCCGGGAACCAGATCCACAGGAATCCGTTGATTCCCATCAGGAGGAGGATCACGGAAATAAACCCTGCCGGCGCGCTGTACTCGGGGGTGAGCAGCGAGGGCAGGATGCCTGTCAGCGAGGAGACCATCCCAAGGAGAAGTGCCGAAATGAGGATGACGAAATGTTCGGCCAGGATGCACCGGCGGATGAAATCCGGGCGGAAGCCGAGCGCCAGGTAAAGCGCCAGCTCCTGCCTGCGCTGCCGGATGTTCCGTAAAAGCACGATTCCAAGTCCCACCGTTCCGATCAGCATGCCTAAACCGCCCAACATCATGAAAACCGTGAGGTAGGTGTTCTCTACTGCATTGAAAGCGGCCAGTCGGGCTGATGCCGGTGTGAGGGAAAGGCCCAGGTCGCGCATCAGCGATTCAAGCCGTTGGGTGATGGTATCGCGCATCGCGGGCGGAGCATCGACCAGCATCTGCCGGGATGCGCCTGCCGAGGGGAAGAAGATCCGCAGCAGGCTGTCGGAAACCAGGAGATGGCCCTGGAAGATCGAGTTGTCGAGACCGCCCATCAGTTTGATGTAGAGCAGCCCGCCCGATTCATCGCGGTACACCAGGGTATCGCCGACCGATTTCCGCAGTCCCCATGTAATGACTGTCTGATCTGCAAAGCCGGGGATGGTGTTTGGCCCCAGCCTGGTGGCCAGTGTCTTCCAGGGATGATCTTTATCTGTGGATGGATCGGTGCTGATGAAGCTGAAGGCTTTTTGACGGTCAAAGAAACTGGCGGGAACCCCGAGGATACCGGGGGTGGAAACCTGGTTGAGGTTGAGGCAGCTGGCGTCATCGCCACTGACCTGCGAAAACTGAATGTATCTAACCGGCTCCAGGATATCTTCGTCACGGAGACCGAATTTCGAACCTCCGTATGGGGAATTCAGGTCATCCTGGATGGGCAGCATGGTCTCGCCCCATAGCAGGAATCCGCCGGTTCCCGAAGCAGGGTTGGTCTCACCGCCATAAAAGGTCTTGTGGTTGGCCCCGGTGATCATGACGATGAAGGTGCCCAGTGCCAGCAGCGACACGGCCGAAATGGTCCTCCCGCGGCGGAGCGAAAGGTTCCGGAACACCAGTTCCCGGAAACCGGGGATGGCCACTCCCTTTTTCATGGCCATGCGGCCAAGGTACCAATAGATCGCAGCCAGTCCCCCCAGGAGCATCAGTCCGCCGGAGGTGAGGAACAGGGTGACATTCATGGTCTGGCCGGTCAGGAGCAGCCACGCCAGGAGTGCAAGGGCTACCAGGATGGAGGCTGCAGCTACTGCGAGGTTGATCCGGAGTCGACCGTTTGAAGCCGGGCTTTGCGCCGACAGGATTCCCCGGGTCAGGGCTTGCAAAGGCTTCCCTAAATTTCTCCGGATGGCCAGGATCAATACCATCATGGAAGTAAATAGGCCCAGGGCTGAACCGGTGAGCATGGTCTGCAGCCGGACCCTCATGACGATCTGCGTCGTATTGACGGCATCATTCCATACTGTGTTCAACCCGATGACCAGGAGCTGGTTATAAAAAATCCCAAGCAGGGCGCCCGGGATGACACCGGCCAGCACAACGGGCAGCACTTCCCAGGAGAACATCCGGAGGATCCGGCCCCGGCGGAAACCAAGGGAGGAGAGGAGTCCCGCTTCAGCCATCCTGGATTGGGCCAGCAGGGTGAAAAGCATTGAGGTGAGGAGCAGGGCGCCGAGCAGGATGAAAAAGCTCAGGCTGAGGAAAAGTTCACCGAAGTCGGTGGAGTTGGCGGCCGCCTGCATCCCTTCGGCCTGTACCGGCCTGAAGAAGAGTCCCGATTGCCGGGGGTTGATCTGCTTCATCATGGCGGATTCGATTCCGGGAAGATCCTTCCCGCGGGCAGAAAACCGGAAGGCGGTAAAGTTGCCAAAGCGGTTGCCCCATATCTTTTTCCCGTCATTCATGGAGATGAAGGCTTTGGGACTTCCCCTGAAATGCTTCCAGTATAATTCGTCCTTGTCCCGTATTTTTTTCAGGTCAACAGGCGCGCCGGTCTCCCAGTCGCGGCAGTTCCCGGCATCCGACATCCCCGGGAAATCGGGCATCAGTCCGCGGTCCGACAGTCCGCCGGCCAGCGGGAAGACCGACTTCACCTGGAACCGGGCACTGTCCTCGCGCAGCGACCGCAGGGGACCCATCAGGAAATAGCGGAGCATCACCGAATCGCCGGCTCCGACGCCCAGGTCGCTGGCCAGCCAGTCGGTGATGAGGATCTGCCGCTTCCCAAGCAGTTGCTCCAGGAATGATTCGCTGGCTGCCGTTACAAAGGAGTAGGGGGTTGACCTGTTCCCTGCCGAGATAGAATTGACCACGTAGGTGAGGATGGATTGGCATCCGGGGAGGACTGACAACACCGCATGGGCCATAGAATCGTCGAAAAATATCCGGTCGGTGGTGATCTCCCATCGTGGTTCCCCCGTGTTTACTGGCTCCCTTGAAAGGGATGTAGCAAGGCTGGCCCCGGATGCTTTTTGCCCGGCGGAATTATCTACGATCGTAAGGGGTTTGAAATGAAGTCCGGCATCCTCCGGTTTCCAGCAGGTGCGCAGGGCGCTGTCGAGCCGGGGGATGGTTGTCTGCTGAGCTCCGTTGCCCGAAACCAGCAGCAGGTTCGCATACCCCGGCAGTTCAAGCAGCGACGACATCTGTTTCAGTGAAAGGAAGATGTTGAAAGGGGCGGTCTGGTTGCTTTTCAGGCTGAACCGACCCAGCTGTTCATCCTCCGCGATGGCCTTGATCTTTACCCTGACGGAGACCGAGGGCATTTTCTCGGCCACGAATGGGGCGCCGGAGGGGGCCTTTCCCTGTTTCCGGATCCGCAGGAGCAGTTCATCGCCCCGCCTGAGTTTCAGTCTTTCGGCGGTGTTCCTGCTGATGATCGCCTCCTCTTCGCCCGGGGCCGGCAGCGGCGAATCGCAGAGCTGGCCGAACCGTTCATCCACGCCGGTCACCTCCACCTGATTTATCCTCAGCTCTTTATCGCTGTTGATGGCCATTCCCGATACCCTGAGGGCCGGCACTGCCGGAACGGGGAGGAGGGCGGTCAGCTCGTCGGCCAGCTGCTGCCTGAAAAACCGTTCATTCGATTGCAGTGCATAATCTGTCTTCCCAAGGCGGATGCGGGTAAGACGCTCCAGGCTGAACCGCACCGAGTCACCCACGATGAGCGCCCCAGTGAGCACGGCGGTACTGATCGCCACACCGGCGACAACGGCCAGGTAAGGTTTCCGGTAATAGCGGAGGTTGCAGAGGATCAGCCGGATGAGATTCATCTTTGTTCGGTCAGGTTAAGGCTGCCAGAGGTCAGCTTATAGACCTTTCCCATGCCTGCGGCGAGTTCGGCTGAATGGGTAACCACCACAACTGCCAGGTTTTGCTCCGTATTCAGCTCCCTGAGCAGCTGTCCAAGCAGGGCCGCATTGGCGGCATCCAGCGAACCGGTAGGTTCATCGGCCAGCAGCAGCCGGGGCTGGTTTATCAGCGCCCGAACCACAGCGGCCCGCTGACATTCGCCCACCGACATCTGTACCGGGCGATGGTGCACCTGGTCTTTCAATCCAACCCGTTCAATAAGCATTTTGGCCCGTTCGATGGTCATTTTTCTTACCGAAGGATCCTTTACTGGCAGTGCCGGGAGAAGGATATTCTCGAGGAGGGTCAGCTGCGGCAGCAGGTGGTGCAGCTGGAAAACAAAGCCGATGAACTGGTTCCGCCTGTCGGCCAGCCGGTTTTCATCCAGGGCGTTGGTATCGGTCCCGTCCAGGATCACCCTGCCGGAGGAGGGACGGTCGAGGGTTCCCAGGATATTGAGCAGGGTGCTTTTTCCCGAACCCGAAGGGCCGACGATGGCGATGGAATCACGTTCCCCGACCGAAAGGGAGATCCCGTTGAGGATCACGTTCCGGATCCCCGGTCCCGGCTGATCGTAATGTTTGGATATATTCTGAAGTTCTGCGACCATGGTATCTAGATGGGTTGAATCAAGGGTTTATCAATGTAAAGTCTTATTTATCACTTTCTCATACACCTCCACCATCTTCTTTGAGAGAAGGCGGCAATCGAAATGTTCCTCTATTGACTTCCGGCCTGAGCGGCTCATCTGTTCCAGGGCGGCAGGGTCGGATAACACCTCTGCCAGTTTTGATGACAAGGCCTCCGCGGTGTTGGGATGGTAAAGCCGGCCGCCACCGGTGGTCAGGATGATCTCGGGGAAGGCGCCCAACTCGGGCTGGATCAACGGCACTCCCGAAGCCAGCGCTTCAACCTGGTATAACCCGAAAGCCTCTCCCTTCAGCACGGGAACGGATAGCACCGACACCGATTTGAAAAAGCCAGCCAGATCCTCCGTTGTGAAGTTTTCAATGATCTCAAAATCCTGCCCGATGCCCTGTTGCTCCATCTTTTTCATCTGCCGGTGAAGAAAGGGTTTGTCATCCCCGGTCATTCCGCCGGTCGCTTTCAGTTTCAGTGCTTTAAATCTGGGATCTCTCTTCAGCAGGATAAAGGCGTCCACGAGGATCTCGAAACCATTCTCTTCACAGATACGGGAGAGATAACCCAGGGCCGGGGGAGAGTCAGCGGGGAGCGACCATCTGTAATTTCCGGGCTTTACCCCGATGTGGACCACGTGCATCTTTTCGTGAGGGATGGCTATTTTTTCCTGCATCACGCCGGCAAACCAGGAACTGACGGCGATGAAGGCATCGACATCACGGCATTTATCGGCCATCAGCTGCCATATTTTTCCGCGCCATGCAGGTTCCATCGCGTCCACCCACACATCTTCGTCCTGCAACGAACACACCACCGGCACCTTCACCTCCTCCCTGATCTGCTTGGCCATCCCCAGCAGGAGGGCATTGGAGAAGTGGACGACATCCGGCTTCTCCTTGTACTTCAGGAAATCGACCAGCCGCTCCAGTTCATGTTCCTGGTTGCCCTGCTCTCCGAGGAGCATCGATTCGGTGAGCTCCTCCAGTCCGTGCGCCCTTGTCGACCCCGACTTTTTGGCGGCAAATTTCAGCATCGGCTTTGAGTCGAAAAAGTGCTCCATCCATCCCGGCATGTGCCTGAAGAGTGGAAACTGCTGCTTGAGGTAGATGTTCACGGCGCCATAGAACACCGGCACATCCCCGTTCGTCTTCTTCCCGTCGATGGTGAGGGGCAGGTACATCGGGAGGGTGATGGCATCGTGCCCCAACTCGCGGAGGGAGTTCACGTAGGCGCTGTCGCGCAGACAATTCCCGCAGTAAAAGGTGCCGCCGAAGCCGGGAACGATGTTAACAATTTTCATACAGGATTTGCGATTATGCAATTTACGATATACGATATACGATATACGATTTTATTTTGCTGGGCCGAATACATATAGTTTTCCGTCCTGGGCGCCGATTGCAATCATGGTTGAGGTAACGGCAGGGGTGCTTACAATCGGACTGCCGATTTCGTAGGTCCAGATTTCCTTGCCTGTATCTGTCTCCAGCACATGGATCCTCCCGTCGGTTGAAGCTGCAATGACCAGGCTGCCTGAAATCACCGGGGAGGCATCCACCTTTCCCAGTGTCTTGAATTTCCACACCATTTCTCCGTTCACCGCATCAAAACAGTAGATATAACGGTTCTGCGACCCGGTTATTACCTTCCCCGAACCAACCGCAGGGGAGGCCATGAAGGGGCCGCCTCCCGGGGTCTTCCACCGGATCTTCAGCTGGCGGAGATCGAAACAGAAGAACACGCCGTCGTAATTGCCGAAAAAAGCCTTGTCGCCGAGTACCGCTGCCGAAGCCGGGACGTAGGTCCCGATGTTGGTTTTACCGGGCGCCTTTCCGTCCACGATATTCACCAGGTGAAGAAAACCGTCGCAGCCACCGAAGACGGCCAGCTTTTTGTCAATAGCCGGTGACCCGTTGATGAAATTCCCCGACTCGTATTTCCACAGCGCCTTCCCGGTGGAGGCCGAGACACAGTGAAGGTTGTAATCATAGCTCCCGACCAGGATGCAGAGCTCTTTCGTTTTAGGCTGGATTACCCAGTTGGCCGAGCCGGAGATCTGCCCGTCGGTGACATATTTCCAAATCAGGGCGCCGGTCGCTGCATCCAGCGCATAGAGGATCCCTTCGGTGGAACCTGCATAAATTCTATTCTTTAAAAGCAGGGGCGGAGCCTCCACCGAGGTGCCGGCGTTGAATTTCCATTTCAGCTGCCCGGCGGTGGTGATGGCGTAAATGTATCCATCGTCGGAGCCGATGAAGATGACGCCCTCCCCGATGACGGGCGAAGATTTGATGGCATCGCCGGTTTTGAAGGTCCACAGCAGCCTGAAGGGTGGCTTCAGGGCAGCTTTCGACAGGCCGGTGAGCTGGGCATTCCCGCGGTAGGAGGGCCATGTCTCCTGCCCCTTCAGGTCATGCCCGTTGCAGGCCAGCATGCAAAGCGACATGAACAGGATAACCCGGTTGCTGGGGTTCATTCTCATCGAGAATTCCTTTCTTCCTGTTCTTTAAAGGCCAGCGCTCCTGTTGGACATGATTCCACACAATCCCGGGCGGTGATGGTCAGCGCTGCTTTGATGGTTTCATTGAAAGGAACCGAAATGCGCACATCAAAGCCGCGCCCGGCAAAGGTAAGGCCGATGGATTCACCGTTCAGGTTTGTGATCTCCACACACAGTCCGCACCGGATGCACTTTTCGGTTTCAAAAACCACCAGGTCGTGCTGCACCGACCGGGTTAGCAGGTTCCGGTCGGGGGCCGCAAATCTCTTCCGGCTGGCATCATATTGTTCCCCGTATTGCCTGAGTTTGCAGCTCACGGGTTTCCGGCAATCGCAGTGCATGCAGCGCTGCGCTTCGCGGATGGCCTCTTCGCGGCTGAAACCCTGCAGTTTACCTCCGGCAGGTTCCACCCGGTGATCGGAGATGGCCTCCTGCAGGTATTCTTTCCATTCGGGTTCAAACAAGGATCCGAAGGCGGATACCGACCGCTGTTTGTGGCGAAGGGCGCCTGGACTGGCTGCGAGGTAGCTTTCAACCTGCTGTGCGGCCAGTTTACCCTGGGCGGCCGACTGGACCGCCATTTTCTGTTCCCGGATGATGCTCCCGCAGGCGAAAACGCCGGGGATGGTGGTACGGAGTGTGTGCTTATCCACCTGCACATCTTGTTGTATCCCAAAGGATTCCAGCGGGTTGGTAACTCTGCTTCCCGTGGCGAGGATTACGGCGTCAAATCGGGGGAGGATGGTTTGATGAAACAGGTCGAGCGTCACCGGGATCCCCAGGCGGAATTCCGCCCCCATGTCGCGTATGGTGTCAATTTCGGTTTGCAGGATTTCCCTGGGGAGATGATCTTCCGGAATATCATATCGCAGGGTTCCGCCTGCCTTTTCGTGTCGGTCGAACAGCACCACGGCATGACCCGAACGCAGCAGGTAAAAGGCGGCAGAGAGCCCGGCGGGACCGGTTCCAATGACCGCGACTTTTTTCCCGGAGCTTATGGGAATATCCCAGTCCTCCTCTCCGAACTCTGCGGCCGATCGTTTCAGCAGGCAGATGGAGACAGCCTGGTCGATGGATCTCCGCTTGCAGGCCTTTTCGCAGGGAGCGGGGCAGATGGTTCCTAAAATTGAGGGGATGGCGATCTCTTCGTATACGATACGGAGGGCTTGTTCAAAATCACCGCGGGCGATCAGCCGGTTCATCAGGGGGATGTCCAAGAAGGCCGGGCATGTGAGACGGCAGGGGGCCTCGCAATCGCCCACATGGTCGCTGAGCAGCAACTCAAGTGCCTCGCGCCGGGCTATGATCACCTCCTCCGAACAGGTGAGAATATCCATCCCATCGGCCACCGGCATGGCGCAGGAGGGAACCAGGTTATCACGGTCCACCTCCTTCACCAGGCATACCATGCACGAGGGATGGTTGGTGAAACCTGGTTTGAAACACATCGTGGGAATGTCGATGCCCAGGGAGGCCGCTGCCTCCAGAACAGAGAGACCCTCCTGCACTTCAACAGGTATTTGATCGATCGTTAATTTCACCATTTTGTTATACCTCATTGCCAATCTTGCAGGCCTTTATTTGATCTCTACCGCATCCACCGGGCAGATCTGCCTGCAGATGTCACATTTAATACATTTTTCCATGTCCACCGTGTGCTTTTCATAGGGCTGGAAGGCAATGGCCCCAGAGGGACAGCGCTGGGCGCATTTGGTGCACCCGATGCATTCATCGTTGATCTCGTAACGAATCAGCGGCAGGCATTTCCCGGCCGGGCAATGACCATCCAGGTGGGCCTCATACTCCTCTCTGAAGTTGTGCAGGGTGGTAAGCACCGGGTTCGGCGCGGTCTTTCCGAGTCCGCAAAGGCTTCCCTTCGCGGTGCTCAGTGCCAGTTTTTCCAAATTATCCAGGTCATTGCGGGTTCCCTGTCCGCTGCGGATCTTCCCCAGCAGTTCGAGCATCCGGCGGGTGCCGATGCGGCAGAAGGTACATCTTCCGCAGGACTGGTTCTGGGTGAAGGAGAGAAAATAGTGGGCGATGTCGACCATGCAGTCGGTGTCGTCGAGCACGATGAGCCCCCCCGAACCCATCATGGTGCCGGCCTGTTTGAGTGCTTCAAAATCGATGGGCATGCCGGCTGCAGAGGCGGGCAGGCATCCGCCCGAAGGACCCCCGATCTGGACAGCCTTGAATTTCCGGTCGCCGGCAATGCCCCCGCCAATCTCCTCCACGATCTGCCGGATGGTAATCCCCATCGGGACCTCAATGAGGCCGCCGCGCTTCACCTTGCCTGCCAGCGCAAATACTTTGGTGCCCTTGCTTCCGGCCGTGCCGATGGTCGCAAAGGCGCCTGATCCGTGATGCATGATCCATGGCACCAGCGAAAGGGTCTCGGTGTTGTTGATCAGCGTGGGTTTGTCCCACAACCCCTTAACGACCGGGTAGGGAGGCCGCATCCGAGGGATCCCGCGTTTTCCCTCCACCGAGGCGATGAGGGCGGTCTCCTCGCCGCATACAAAGGCGCCGGCGCCTCCGAAGATGCGGATGTCGAAAGAAAATCCCGAGCCCAGAACGTTGGTCCCCGTGATGCCATTCTCCCTGCAGATATTCAGCGCCTCGCCGATCCGTGTGACGGCCAGGGGGTATTCGGCCCTGATGTAAAAGATCCCTTGCGATGCCCGGGTGGCAAACCCCGCAATGAGCATCCCCTCGATGATCCGGAAGGGATAGGATTCGAGGAGCATCCGGTCCATGAAGGCGCCGGGGTCGCCCTCGTCGCCGTTGCAGATCACATATTTTTCTTCACTCTCCTGGTCCTTCACCAGCTGCCACTTCTGCCCCGTCGGAAAACCGGCCCCGCCGCGGCCGCGCAGCCCGCTTGCGACGATCTCATCCACCACCTTCTGGCGGTCCATCTCCTCCAGGCATTTCCGCAATGATTCAAAGCCACCTGCCCTTTGATAACCCTCCAGATCAACAGGATTGGTCACCCCCCTGTTCTCGGTGGCGATGTTGACCTGGGGACCCAGGAACCTGGAGAGCGGGGTGTCGCGCTGCTCCCCGAGATACCTCCTGAAGGATTTGGGCGCGCCATCGGCCATCAGGTGTTCAAAAATGTTGAAGAATCCGCTGCGCAGGCGGTTGTAATATCCCTGGGGTTTGAAATGGGTCAGCAGCACCTCCCTCACCTCTTCGGGTTTTATTTTTGCATAAAAGGTCGGGTTTTCCCCGGGTTTGATCACCTCCAGGATGGGAACCTGGTTGCAGATCCCCACGCATCCCACCTGCTGCACATCCACCCTGATCTTCGTCTGTGCCAGGGTCTTCTCAAGTTCCATCTTCACATCCGAACTTCCGCTGGCCACGCAGCACGATCCGAGTCCGATGCGGATTTCGCCCTGCACTCCGGATGAAGGGGTATGATATTCATGTTGGCCGGCCGGATGATCCCTCCTCCGGGAGAGAAATTCGCGGAGGATCGCGCCCACTTTCTCCGGTTCCACATGGCCGAAGGTGACCTCGTCGATGCGCACGGCCGGGGCAAGGGTGCAGCAGCCCAGGCAGGCCACCTTTTCGATGGTGAAGATGTAGGAGGCATCGGTGTCCTCATCATTATTCAGCTTCAGTTCCCGACGGAAGGCCTCGTAAACGAACTGCGAACCCTTAACATGGCAGGCGGTGCCGGTGCACACGCTGATGCGGTGCTTGCCGGCCGGCTGGTGCCTGAACTGGGTATAGAAGGTGGAGATACCGGAGATCTGCGCCGGGGTGATACCCGTTGTCTCACATACGCGCCGAAGTGCCGCTTCGGGGAGGTAGTTGAATTCATGCTGGATATCCTGCAACAGGGGGATCACGGCATCGGATGTACCCCCATGCAGGGCCACCATACGGTCGACTTTTTCGTGTATATTCAGACTATCTCCCAATGCAATATAAGTTTTTATCTCCCCGAATTATGATCTTTCCCTCTGCAAACGCCGGTGTGCATACGGATGCTTCTCCAAGCGGGGATTCGCTGATCACAGAAAAGGTTTGATCGGCTTTGATGATGTGCATGATGCCTTTTTTATCCAGGAGGAAGACCTTCCCCTCGGCCACAACGGGTGAGGCAAATACAGGAGTTCCCAACTCCTGCTCCCAGTATTTGGTCCCGTTTTTCGCATCGTAGCAAACGGATGCGCCATAGCTTGTCACCAGGAATAGATATTTCCCGGTTGCCACAGGGCTGGGAATATCCGACAGGTAATCGGAATCCTCCCACAGCAGTTTTGGAGTGTCGCCGGCCTCCAGCGCCGAAAGCTTTGAAAAATCATTTACGGCATACACCACGCCATCTGCATAGGCCACGCTCGGCCCCACCTCCCCCGAAATACAGTTCATCCTCCATAACTCCTTCCCGGTTGACGGATCATACGAGGCCACCATGGGATCGGATGTTAATATCAGCTCTGTTCTTTTTCCCGTATGGATGAGCACAGGTGAAGCCCACGAAATTTTCACCGCACGGCTGGTCTGCCACACCGGTTCGCCGGTCTTTCCCGCCAGCGCCATGACGCTGCCCGATCCCCGCTGGTCGTACTGGATGATGAGCAGGTCGTGGTACATGATGAGTGAAGAGGAGTGGCCGTAATGGTTCTGGGGAATGCCCAGGTTTTTGGACCACACAGGGTTCCCCTCAAAGTCGAAGGCAATAAGGTCGCCGTTGGCAAAAATGGCATAGACCCTTCTTCCATCAGTGGTCAGGGTGGGGGCGCAGAAGCCGGTTTCCCTGATAACCTTGGGCTCCGTGGCCGGGCTGCCGGGGATCTTCTCCACGGTTTTCCGCCAGAGGATCTTCCCGCTGCTCAGGTCGAGGCAATAGATCTCGCGCATTGTTTCACTGGCGCCGGAGAGGAATATCCGGTCGTTCCAGATGATGGGCGAATTAAAGCCAGGCAGGGGGATCTCCGTTTTCCACTTGACATTTTTCCCGCTTTTTCCGTCCCAGCTGGTGGGAATGTTCTTCTGCGCGGCCAGGCCAATTCCGCCCGCTCCCCTGAAGGAGGGCCAGTTGGCCGCATTTTCCTGCGCCGTGGGATACCCATCCAGGATGGCTCCCGCAGTTCCGCCTGCCACGGCGGCACTTCCGGCCGAATCGATCTTCAGGCTTTCAGCCATCGTTCCTGTTTTGATAACCCCGGTGGTTTGCGTTTTCTCTGCCTTTGATCCTGTGAATGAGGTGCCGGACTGCAGGGTGTCGATGCCGGCGGCCAGCCCGATATTTTTCCCGAGTTCGTGGTGGGTGAGGAACACAAGCCCAACGGAGAGGGCCACAATGGAGAGGCCGGTATAGGCCACCCAGAGCCTGTTGATCTTCCGCAGGTGCCAGAAGTTTTCTTTCTCGTCTGTTGGAATTTCGGGCAGGGTTTTCTGCATGAGTTCAAGGGCCTTTACGCAAATCACCACCACCAGGAGGCTGAAAAAGAGCAGGTAACCGCCCATCCTTACCTGCCACTGCGTGGTGAAGAAGGACTTCCGGGCGAGGAGGTCGAGTTCCCTGATCTCCTGGCGGATGGTCTCGTCGCCGGGGCTGGCATGCATGCGATCAACAAGTACTTTCAGTGCAGGAGTATTCAACGGATCGGTGCGCTTGAGCTGGATAAAGTTCACGATGATCAGCACACAAAGGATTGCGGCAAAACCGGCGCTCAGCAGGCTGATCTGCTGAAGCAGTTTCCGGGTGGAAGCCGATGATTTCGGGTCGTTCATATTCTTTCCTCCTTTGGTAAGGGAGTTACGGGACAGTAATCCACACACCGGGCACAGCTGAAGCACCTCCCTTTGTTCGGCGTGTAATCCGCGTTGTATGAGATGATCAGCCGCCGAGCCAGGATGATCCCGAACACCAGGCCTACGAAGCAGCCAAGGATCCAGCCGCCTGTATAAAACTGGCGGAGCACCGCAGTAGCCTCAGCAAAAACCTGTGAGGCGGGTTTTCCCGATGATTTAAAGGCGGTAATTTCAAATGGTTCTGGCTTGACTGCAAAGGCAGCCGTGTCGAGCAGGGTCCGGGCCAGCTGCACCTTCCCGTTCACCCCGGCCAGGGTTTCGTGAAGCTGTGATCCCGTGTATCCTCCCAAAAGGGCGAAGAGGGGAACCAGCAGGCTGATGAGGATTAATTTCCGCAGGGTGACCGGCCGCTCTTCAGGGTTCTTCTCCGTGACCGGCATGTCGATGGCGTCGTATGGACAGGAATTCTCGCACAGCCGGCACTGGATGCACCCGGCCGGCGTGATGGTGATGTGGCGCCAGGAGAAGCGGCTCATCCAGTTGAGCAGCACCCCGTATGGGCAGAGGAAACGACAGTAGGGGCGGGCGATGAAGATCCCCGAGATCAGCAGGATCCCGGCAAACAGGAACATTCCCAGGGAGGCATCGAACCTGAATATTCCAACGAAGGGGTCGTACCGGCAGATGACGAAATCGGTGCCGGTGGCGGCGTAGAGCACAGCCAGCCCCAGGTAGAGATAGGGGATCAGTCCCAGCACCGCATTAAGCCGCACCCCCATTCTCTGCGGTTTGAAGGCGACCAGGTCCTGCATCGCCCCAAAGGGGCACACCCCGGCGCAAAAGGTACGGCCGAAGAAGAGGGTGAACACCAGGGGCAGGATGAAAAACCCGATCACCGTAAGCGGGATTACGTAGGAGCCGTCAAACAGCGCCAGCGTCACATTCTGTATGGAGCCAATGGAACAGATGCATCCCTCGCGGTAGAAGCCGAAATAGGCCAGCGAGACGAGGGAGGTCCAGAAAATCCCCATCCGCGACCGTTTTTTCAATACCAGCCAGGTGATGAAGGCAAGGGCCGCAACAAGGACTACGAGGTCCATGATGGCCAGCAGTTCGGCGCGGGGTGATGGCTGCAGGGTTTCGGGCTGAATATAGCCCGATTCAAATTCGGGTTTTGGAAAGCGCTGCACGGCCTGCACATCCAGGAACTGAATGGTAAGCAAGATCGTCATAAGCAGGAGCGCTATTCTTTTTTTCATCCCCGGTCTTCTCTGTTTTTTTCTTTCGTATTTCCCTGTTCAAATCCCTTAAACAGGTATGGTCTGTTTGCCGGAACGCGGCTGAAGGCATCAGCCGGGCAATTCCGGGCGATGGAGCATTCGTTACAATGTTCGCAGATGTTCTGCCTCACCTGCAGCTGAAGCGATCCGTTTCCGAAGGCGCCGCACCCCTTCACGCATTTCCCGCAGCCGATGCACAGCGGTTCATCAATCGTGTATTCAAAAAAAGGATCCTCTACGAATTTCCGCCTGATGGCATTGGTCGGGCAAAGCTGGTTTTCGGCTCCGGTAGTCAGGGTCTTGGTCTCCGGCTTGAAATAGCCGCCGCACAGGTCGCAGTAGCCACACATTGCATATACATGGGTGCACCTGACGGCCGACTGGGCCAGGACGCAATTTGTGGCGCAGCGCCCGCACTGGATGCACTTGGCCGGGTCGAGCTGCCATACGGTTTGCCCCGAGAGGGTCTTTCGTGCTGTAAGCACAGCCACGCCCCCGATCCCGACCAGGAGGGTGGCCCGGATGCCGGTGACGATGAATTTCCGCCGGTCGATTTTCGGGTTATCTGCTGATTCTTCCATCGCTGGTATTGGTTAAGCCGCCCCTGAACTTCCGGGCGGCTGGCAAGTTGCATTTTTTTGACAGATCACACCGCCCGCAGGTATAATCCTGCCGGCAGGGATCGGCTTCGCTCCACCGCCTGAACAGTGTGCCGCTCACCATCGCAAGGACAGAGAGGATGCTGCCTCTGACCAACAGGTTGATAAATTGCCTTCTGTTCTGCATGGCCGCGTCAATGTTTATTTTTTTCCGTGAATATCCTGATCATGTTTTTCTCCGGATCGAGCACAAGGATCCGGTCATCCGCATCCACTGCCAGATCGAGCCCCTTCGTTCCCTCGATAAACTGGCCGGGGGCAGCCACCACGCACCTGAAATCACCGCCGGGGGTGTATATTTTGATGCGCTCGATCCCCTTCTCGCTGGTCACGAACGATCCGTTCGAAAGCCTGGCAAAGTGCGTCGGGTTGCAGCATCCGCAGAAACCATCGATGGTCATCGAGGCCTTTCCCCACGACGAAATGAGTTCCCCCTCTTCCCCGTAATGTTCGAAGCTGTACCGGCCGGGATTCACCACCCACAGTTCGCCCTTCTGATCGACCCCAAGGTCAAAATAGGGACTGGGGATCACGAACCCGGGAATTCCCTTCTCAGGATCCTTCTGGCCAATCTTTTGCAGGAGCTTCCCGGTCCCGTTGTAATGATAAACAACCTTATTCCCGGCATCAGCTACATACACATCATCGCCGTTCACCGCCACCGAGGTGATGAAGGCGTTTTCACCGCAGCTTTTCCATGTATTCAGATGGCTTCCCGAGACGGAATAGGTCTCCAGGTGATCGGTCATCCCGATATAGATCACGCCCATAGGATCGACATGGATGCACTGCCCCGGTTCGCGGAGAGTGAATCCACCCAGCCGTTTCCCAGACGGGTCGAAGATCTCCACGCCGCTGTCGCCGGAAACGTAGATGTGGTTCAGCCGGCCTGCCGCAATCCCATGAATTTTCGACAGTCCGGGCTTGATCTGCTGCACCTCGGCGTACCTCACCAGCGAGGTATCGCCCGCTTTAAGGGAATCCATATTATAGGCGTAGGGATTGACCTGGTTTGCCGGTTTACTGTAGAAAAGGTCCCATCCCATGAAGAGGATGACTGCCAGCAGAAGGATCAATGCACCGGAGATGATCAGTTTACGTTTCATTTCAGTGTGCTTTAATGTTGAGACAGACCATTTGTTTGGAATCCCGGATCAGCATATATCCCCCGGTAATGGCGATCGGACCCCATGAATCCTGCCCCTCCATGATCCGCTGTTTGTCGAGTACCGTGAACTGCGATGTGGATACTTTGGCAATGGTCATCTCCCCGTCGTCGTTGAGAATGAAGAATTTTCCATCAGCCATGATGTAAGGTCCCAGACCGAAACGGTCGGTCTTCCCACTGCTCATCACCGGGTTTTTGCAATCGGACGACCTGTAGCAGGCGAACTGGTTCCGCAGTCCCCCGGCATCCTTGGGCAGGATTCCGAATAGATATCCATCTGAAAAGACCGGTGTCTGCTGTTCGGAAGCCAGCCCCTCGGCAGGTTTGAATTTCTGAAGCACCTTTACGCTGAACTGCCCTGCGCTGCCGGTCACCTGCAGCAAAGCCGACCCGGCGCCGTAACCTGCCGTGATGAAGATCTTCCCGTTGTCGAGAATTACCGGTGAAGGGGCAACCACGGAGGGAGCAAATTCAGCCGATTCCCACAAAACCTTTCCCCGGTCGGCCCCATCTGCAGAGATGCCGCACACGCCGCCGATGGCCGCATACACATACATTTTCTTTCCACCCAGCATCATGGGCATCACGGAGGAGTGCGACATTTTCCATCCCTTCGGATTGGGCGTTTCCCAGAGTTTTTTCCCGGTATTGCAATCCACCGCCACCAGCAGGGCATTTCCCCCCGGGACGATGATCGCCGTTTCCTGGTCCAGCAGGGGGCATTGACCGGTGTACCAGAAGGGAATTTCAGTTTTATATTCCCTTTCGAGATCCATGCCCCAAAGGAAATCACCGGTGGCGCGCCTGAGGCACATCACCTGGCATTTCGGTCCGATGGAAAGTACGAATTTCTCGCTCACCGCGGGAACGGTTCTCGACAAACCGTGATTCCGCTTCAGGTGAACCCGGTAGCCACGCCGCCATAGTTCCGTTCCGCTAGCCAGGGAGAAGCAGCGCAACTGGTCGGCTTTCGTTGCTTCGTCATAGTCGAGCAGGTATACCTTCCCATTGTACACGGCCGGTGCCGCATGACCTTCGCCCAGCGCGACCCTCCAGAGGATCTCCGGTCCGTTTTTGCCAAAATGATCGATCAGCCGGACGGGTTCCTTGCTGATGTTGTCGCAGTCTGCTCCGCGGAAACGGGTCCAGCTGGTTCCGGCCACATCCGGTTCTGCCTTGAAAAATTTGAATTCTGCACCGATTTGTACCGGCTTCCCGAGGGCAAGTGCCCCCTTTTTCCGGTTATCCATTCCCGGCACCGACAGGGTGAAGGATTTCACAGGGTCATGGAGAAACCACCATGCCAGCAGTCCCAGGGCTGCCAGGATGAAGATCGGAAGTACAAACCGTGTCAGTGATCTGCCGGTCATTTTCGAATATCATACGCCATTAAAACGTCGCCATGCCTGATGTATAAGATTCCATCTTTGATCTCCGGGTGAGCCCAGTTGGGACCCTTTCCACCGGTGATCTTAAAGCTGCTGATGAGGTCGAACTTTTCAGGAACGGGCTTTAAAAGTCCCACGTTGCCATTCTTTTCATCATACAGGTAGAGCAGGCCGTCGGCCGCAATGATGGATCCCTTGGTCTGCCATTTCTGTTCCCAGGATTTTATTCCCGTTTTCCACTCAATGCAGCACCAGTTCCCGCGACTGTTATCTATCCAGTTCGCCCCGTAGATGTGGTCGTCCACCAGCACCACCCCCCCGTGGTGACAATCGAGCAGGGTATCGGTCCACACCAGATTGATGGCGGCCGCCTGGGCGGATAAGCTGAACATGGCCCCCACGTGGTCATATCCTCCGGTGATATAGAAAAATCCATCCTTATACAGGGGGGTGATTGTATTCGTTTTCGGCGCTCCCGGCCATACCTTGAGGCTGCGCTCGGGCATCAGTGCTGCATAATCGAATTTCCACAGGATTTTACCGTTGGCAGGATCGACGCCAATGAGGTTGTTGGCCATCATGGTGACGATCACGCGCTGGCTGCCATACTGGATCAGTCGTGGTGAGACATAGGCGCTGGTGTCGTTGAGGCTTTCGCTCTGCCAGATCGTCTCCCCTGTTTTTTTATCCAGGGCGACCATGGAGGTCTTTGGGCCGGCCGGGGTGTAGATCACCATGTTGTCGACGAGCAGCAGTGACTCGCACACGCCCCACTCGCCGTACACGGCACCAAACTTGCCGGCGGCATTGAGTTTCCAGTTGATCTTCCCGTCGGCGGCGTTGATGCTGGCGATGGTGCCGAGTCCGCTCAGCACATACACGCTGCCATCCTCCAAAGTGGGGGTGCACCGGGTTTCGGGAAAGGAGCTGTTCCAGGAGGGGCCGAAGGGGACCTGCCAGAGGATCTCTCCCTTCAGGTTCATGGAGGTCAGGTAATCTGTTGAATCTTTCATGCCGGTTACAAACAGCAGTTTGCCGTCAGAAACAGCCGATGAATAACCCTTCCCGATCCCGGGAGCCGACCACAAAAGGGCCGGACCCTCTGCGGGCCACCGGGTGAGCAGTCCTGTTTCAGGATAAACACCATCACGATTGGGTCCGCGCCATTGTGATATGACCTGTGCGTGAATGTTCAGGGTGAAAAGGACAAAGACAAGGAGGGCAAAAAATTTCTTCATATGGGTTTATTTTCCGGGTTATTTTTTTCTGATGTCGTAGACCATGAGGGAGCTGCCGTGGCGCACGTACAACCGGCCGTTGGTGATGACCAGGTGGGCCCAGTGCTGGTCGGCGCCGAAGGGAACCTTGAAGGCGCTGATCTTCCTGAAGGAGTTGGCCAGGGGTTCGGCCAGGACCACCTCCCCGTTATCGCCATACAGGTAAAGCAACCCATCGGCAAAGATGATGTTTCCCCTTCCGGTGATCTTCTCGGCATACATCCGGGCGCCGGTTTTCCAATCGAGGCAATACCAGGCCTTCCCCGAATCGTCCGATCCGAAGATCTTCCCGTTGACCAGCACGAAGCCGCCCATGCGGTTGTCGATATCGGTGTTGCGCCACAGCTCCTGTACGGAGGTTCCGTCGTCGGAAACCTTCACCATCACGCCGCCCTTCCCGTAACCGGATACGGTGTAAAGAAGTCCCTCGTGGTAGAGGGGGGTGTTGGCGTGCACCGAATATTTATTGGGTTGGTCGACGCTCCACAGTAATTTTCCGTTGGCGGCATCAATCCCAAGGATCGAACTGGCTGTTTGGGTGACCAGGATATGGCGTTTGGCCAGCCTGATGATCGCCGGTGATCCGTAGGCGCTGGTTTCGCCCTTGCCCGGGCATTTCCAGATGAGCTTCCCGGAATTCGGGTCGAGCGCCACCACATTGTACTCAGGCCCGCCGGCGGTAAAAAAGAGTTTATTGTCATCGAGCAGCAGGTTTTCGGTCACCCCCCACTTGATGTTGGGGGCCTGGTAATCTTTCAGTACATCGACACTCCAGATGAAGCTGCCGTTTTCGGCGCTGCGGCACACCAGTTTTCCGAGGCCGCTTAAGAGGTAAACCTTCCCGTTGTATATCAGCGGAGTGCTGCGTACGCCGGGCCAGCTTTCGGTCCATTCCTCTCCGTAGGGTACTTTCCAAAGCTGTTTCCCTGTGAGGTCGAAACAATAGAGGTACCCGATGCCTTCGGTGATCCCGGCGGTATAAATTCGACTGGAGGTGACGGCGGCAGAGGAATGGCCTTCACCCAGTCCGTCGAAGTGCCACAGCAGGGTGGGGCCGTTTTCAGGCCACACCTTCAGCAATCCCTGTTCCGGATAGATGCCGTCGCGGTTGGGGCCGCGCCATTGGGCCATATCCTGTGATATAACATAATTATGGAAGATGGATCCGCAGATCAGCAAGATCAGTAGTCTTTTCATGAGGGCATGTTTAATTGGAAATAAGGAAGTTATTGACGACAAAATTACCACAAAAATCGATAACAATTTTTTACTATTTTTGATCCAAATACGCGGATCATGAAAAAATATATCATCGCACTCGCCGTGCTGATCGTTATCAGTTTCAGCCCTGTCGCCGTAATATCATCGGTAAGCAGTCCAATGAGTGCGGAGATGCAGCATCCGAAGCCTCCGCCCAAGCCCAAGGCCCCCAAGAAAGCCCCCAAGCCAAAGCCACCCAAAAAACCGAAGAAACCAAAGGCACCCAGGCCGCCCAAGCCGCCGAAGCCTTTTTGAAGGGAGAAAGAAATTTACGATTTACGAAGTACGATTTACGATTTTTTTTCGTCACGCGTCACGCGTCACGATTTTACTTCATCACTCCATTACTCTGTTACTTCTTACCCTGTTACCCTGTTACCCTGTCACCTTTTTACTCCATCACTTTTTCTAGTAAGGAATCTTGTCAGCCTTCTCTTTCCACTCTGCAAAGAGCTCCGCGGCTTTGGGATGGCTGATGTGGCGGAAGGCGACGGTACGGTCGGTGGGATCGAGGCTGAGCTCCTCGTAAATGTGGTTGTCTTTAAATCCGATGCTGGCGGCTTCGTAACGGGTTGAAGAATAATATACCGTTTTGATGTTGGCCCAGTAGATGGCTGAAAGGCACATTGGGCAGGGTTCGCAGGTGGCATACAGTTCCGCCCCGGAGAGATCGAAATTCCCGAGGTTACGGCAGGCATCGCGGATGGCAACAATCTCGGCATGGGCGGTCGGATCATTCTGTGAACTTACCTGGTTCCCGCCCTTCCCGATCACCTGGCCGTCCATCACCACCACGGCGCCAAATGGTCCGCCGACATTGCTTCTTACCGATAAAAAAGCCACTTCGAAGGCTTCATCAAGATATCTTTCAATCACATCCATGGAATATTCTTTTTTACCAGGTCAAAGGGAAGACAAAATTACGCAAATAATCATTTTTACCAAGGAATGGTCAATTGTCAGCCTTTATCCATAATTTTGACGCTATCTTGATCTTTATCTAAAAAGAGGAACCTTGTCCGGACAATTTCACCCCATCCCGCTTCCACAGTTGTTACAGCTTACGCTTGATGAGATCAGGAAAGACAGGTTCATGGGGATCCCCGGAAGTTTGTTCTATCATCCAAGGCCGCAGGAGCCCTTCAGCTTTAAACGGTACGGCCGGTTGCTGGAAACCCCCATCGGGGTGGCGGCTGGTCCGCATACCCAGCTTTCGCAGAACATCATCGCTGCGTGGCTTTGCGGTGCACGGTACATTGAGCTGAAAACCATCCAGACCCTGGATGAACTGGAGGTCTCCAAACCATGCATCGACATGCAGGATGAGGGATACAATTGCGAATGGTCGCAGGAACTGAAGGTGCACGAATCGTTCAACGAATACCTGAACGCCTGGATCATCATCCACATCCTCCGGAAGGAGCTGGGATTCAGCGGTGAGTTTGGCACCCTGTTCAACATGAGCGTGGGCTACAATCTCGAGGGGATCCTGAATGAAAATGTACAATGGTTTTTCAGCCGAATGCAGGACTGCTCTTCGGAGCTTGCGGAGGCGAAGGAACAGGTAAGGGGTCTTTACCCGGCCATTGACAGCATGGATATCCCGGCCTGCATTTCCGACCATGTTACCCTCAGCACCATGCACGGGTGTCCTCCCGGCGAGATCGAGAAGATCGGACTCTACCTTATCCGCGAAAAGAGGCTGCACACTACCATCAAACTTAATCCGACCCTGCTGGGTGCAGAAGACCTTCGTGAGATACTCAACAAAAAGCTGGGATTTTCAACAGAAGTACCTGACCAGGCCTTTGAGCACGACCTGAAATATCCCGCGGCGCTGCGCATCCTGGCCTCGCTGAAGGCGGCCTCGGATGAGCAGGGGCTGGAGTTCAGCATCAAACTGACCAATACACTGGAGAGCCTGAATAAAAAGGATGTTTTTTCATCGTCCGAAAGCATGATGTACCTGAGCGGACGGGCGCTGCATCCCATCAGCATCACGCTGGCCCGGAAGCTGCAGAACGACCTTGAGGGGAAACTGGATATCTCCTTTTCGGCCGGGGTGGATTGCTTCAACATCGCCCGGGTGATTGCCTGCGGGATGAAGCCTGTGACCATTTGCAGCGACCTGCTGAAACCAGGCGGATATGGAAGGCTGCACCAGTATATTGAACATCTCCATGATGAATTTGACAGGAAGCAGGCCCGGAGCATGGATGAGTACATTTACGGGGCTGCCCTGTCCAACCTGAATATTTATGCAGACGAGGTGGCGGATGATCCGGCCTACCTGAAACATTCGTTAACCGATCCATCCATCAAGACCTCCAGGGAACTCGGCTGGTTCGACTGCATTCACGCCCCCTGTGCCGACACCTGTCCCACCGGCCAGGATATTCCACGGTACATGCATCACACGGCGCAGGGCGATATCCGGTCGGCCTTCGAGACCATTTTCGAGACCAACCCCTTTCCGTCGGTGACCGGCATGGTGTGCGACCACCTCTGCCAGCAGAAATGCACCCGGATCAATTATGATGAGGCCCTCCATATCAGGGAGGTCAAGCGATACGTGGCGGAGAACCGGGAGGCTGGCATCCACCCCATGCCATCCGGCGATGCCACAACCAGGCACAACCGGTCAGAGGATGACAGTCCAGTACTTCCCCTCCGGAAAGCGGCCATCATAGGCGCCGGACCGGCCGGGCTGTCGTGCGGCTGGTTCCTGCGTAAAGCCGGCTTTGAGGTGGATGTCTTTGAACAGAAGGATGTGGCCGGCGGGATGGTTTCTGCAGCCATTCCGGCCTTCAGGCTCACATCGCAGGCCATTGAAACCGACATTCAGCGGATCCTGGCTTCGGGCGTGCGCCTGCATGGCAACCATCCGGTTGACCGAACCCGGTTTGAAGCCCTCCGGCGCGACTATGATGTCATTTTCCTGGCCGCCGGGGCACAGCAATCGGTGAAATTAAAGATTGAAGGCATAGAATCAGCCGGGGTCATCGACCCGCTGGAATTCCTGTTTGCTGTAAGAAAGAACAAGCCAACCCCGTTAGACAGGCAGGTGGTCATCGTGGGTGGCGGGAATACCGCCATGGATGCTGCACGCACGGCCTACCGGATGGTAGGGAAAGAGGGGAACGTAACCATCGTTTACCGGCGAACCGTCAAAGAGATGCCGGCCGACCGGGGCGAGATCGAAGCGGTGAGGAACGAAGGAATCAGGATCATGGAACTCACCAACCCGCTGCAGGTTCTGTCGGCGGATGGCCATGTGACCGGTCTCCGCTGTTCCCGCAATGTACTTTCCCTCAGGGACAAGGACGGCCGCCCGGCTCCCAAGGCCGTTCCCGGTTCGGAATTTGACATCCCCTGCGACACCCTGATCCCGGCCATCGGACAGCGCCTGGCCATCGAATTCATCGATCCGGAGCAGCTGGTTACCGTTCCGGGAAGTTACAAAACAAAAATTCATGGGCTTTACCTGGGGGGTGATGCCCTGCGCGGCGCATCCACCGCCATCAACGCCATTGGTGACGGGAGAAAGGCCGCCGTTGAAATACTCAAAGAGGTTACCGGCCATCTTTCTAAAGAAAAGAAGACTGAAAAAGATACCGATATCCTGAAGCTGATGCACCGCAAGGCGGTGAGAGAATTTGGTTATGCGCCAAAAGAGATCCCCCTGGATTACCGGCAGACCTTTGATCTGGTGGTTTCCCCGCTTTCGCAGGAGGAGGCGGTGAAAGAGGCCTCCAGGTGCCTGCTGTGCGACGAGATCTGCAATATCTGCGTTACCGTGTGCCCGAACCTGGCCAACTTCGGTTACCGGGTTGAACCTGTTTCCTGGTCACTGCAGAAGGCGGTACTTAAAGAGGATGGAGGCATCAGGCTGGAAGAGGACAAGATCTTCAGGGTTGATCAGCCGTTCCAAATCCTGAACATCCGCGACCTCTGCAACGAATGCGGGAACTGCACCACCTTCTGCCCGGGCAGCGGGCGCCCCTTCGCCGATAAGCCCGCCATCCACCTCTCGGTAAAATCGCTGAACGAAGAGGGAAACGGTTTCTTCCTCAGCCGCCTTCCCCAAAAGCTGGTCCTGATTTACAAGGAGAAGGAGCAGGTAAAGACCCTGAGCCTGGCCGATGGCCGCTATGTGTATGAAACGAACCAGGTGAAAGCGATCATCCATCCCGGTACCTTTGCCCTGGAGGAGGTTAAATTCCTCACCCCCTGCGTGAGCGAGGTCCGCTTTGAGTTCGCCGCGGAGATGGCTATTGTATTGATGGGGGCGGGACAATTAGAGGTAACAGGGTAACAAGGTAACAGGGTAAGAAGTAACAGAGTATTGAAGTAATGAAGTAATGGAGTGAAATAGTGACGCGTGACAAAAAAATCGTAAATCGTAAATCGTAATTCGTAAATCCAAATGATTTCAATAATTTCTCAAATCACTGACCCCGCTGTTTTAGAGAAGGCGGTGGATCATTACCGTAAGAAGGGGATCATCCTCCCGACGTTCGCACAGATGCAGAATCCCGATCTGATCCCGGGGAAGATCAAAGATAAACTGAAGAGTATCGGCCTGTGGGAGCTTCATCCACTGAACCTGTTCCGGATCACCTGGAAGAATGAACCGGTCGCCTCCGGAGGATTGTACGGGGCCCCGAATTTCATCGAACTGCCAAAGGCGCTCACCGGCATCGATGCCCGGATCATCGTGATGCTCGGCAAATGGTTCCCAACCGGCGCGCATAAAGTTGGGGCCGCTTACGGATGCCTGGCCCCCCGCATCATCACGGGCGGATTCGACCCCACCTGGCACAAAGCCGTGTGGCCCTCAACCGGAAACTATTGCCGCGGGGGCGCATTCGACTCCTACCTCATGGATGTGACCGCTGTGGCTATCCTTCCGGAGGAGATGAGCCGTGAACGATTTGCCTGGCTTAAGGAGATCGGTGCCGAGGTGATCGCCACCCCGGGCTGCGAATCGAATGTGAAGGAGATCTACGACAAATGCTGGGAGATCAAACGAACCCGGAAGGACTGCATGATCTTCAACCAGTTCGAGGAGTTCGGCAACTCCTGCTGGCACTACGAGGTTACCGGGAATGCCATTGAGGAGGCCTTCAGGATGGTTGCCGGGAAGGAGGCGCACCTGGCCGCCTACATTTCGGCCACCGGGTCGGCAGGCACCATTGCGGCCGGCGATTATCTCCGGACAAAATTCCCGCACCTCAAGGTGGTGGCCTCCGAAGCCTTGCAATGCCCGACCCTGCTGCAGAATGGTTTTGGCGGGCACCGGATCGAAGGCATCGGCGACAAGCACGTTCCATGGATACACAATGTAAGGAATACCGATGTCGTCACCGCCATCGATGACGAAGACTGCATGCGCCTTCTCCGGCTGTTCAACGAAAAGGAGGGCCACGCCTACCTGGCAGCCAGCGGGGTCGATCCATCCCTGGTTTCCATGCTGGGTTCGGTTGGCATCTCCGGCATCGGGAATGTGCTTTCGGCCATAAAGACGGCCAAACATTTTGATTTCACCGGCGAAGATGTAATGGTGACCATCGCCACCGATTCGGCCGAAATGTACGGCTCCCGCCTGGAAGAACTCACTGCCGAACGTGGCACCTACTCCCTGATGCAGGCGGCACGCGATCACGAAAAGTGCATGCTTGGCACGGCTCCCTCCACCATGAAGGAGCTTGGATATAACGACCGGAAAGCCATCCACAACCTGAAGTATTTCACCTGGATCGAGCAGCAGGGCAAGGAGGTGGAGGATCTCCGCCAGCTCTGGGACGACCGCCTGATCTGGCCGCAGATCTTCAGTCAGCCGGCCCGCTGGGATGAACTGATCACCGAGTTCAATGATCGGACCGGGCTGTTAAAATAGCGGAGATGAAGGTCTCCCTTCCAAAAAAAATAATCAAGCGCTGAAAACATGGCTGAGCAGTATCATTTCGAATGTGTTGATTGCAAGGCAGCATACCCGGGGGATGCGGTGATCTACCTCTGCCCCGCGTGCGAGGCTGCCAACAAACCCGGTGAACCGCCCAGGGGGGTGCTTAAGACCATCTATCCCTATGATTCCATCCGGAGCAAGGCCGCACCAAAGGCGCTGTTTGAGCAACTGACCGGTGAAGGCTACCTCCCGCTGCTGCCCCTCCGTTCCATGGATTCCTGGCCCTCGCTGAAGGTGGGAGAGACACCGCTATACCGTTTCGACCGGTTTGATGTCATTGATAAGATGAAGGTTCCCGGTCAATCTTCTTCCATAGAGTCCGGTGTTCCCAGGTTTGAATGTTACCTGAAGGATGATTCGCAGAATCCCACCTTCTCCTTTAAGGACCGCGCCTCCGCCCTGGTCTCTGCCTGGGCGCGTGAGCACGGCATCACCACCCTGATTGCAGCCTCCACGGGCAATGCGGGATCCTCCCTCGCGGGGATCTGCGCATCGCAGCAGCAGCAGGCCATGATCGTGGTCCCGGCGGCCGCTCCCCTGGCCAAACTCACACAGATACTGATGTATGGCGCCCTGCTGATCCCGGTGAAGGGAACCTACGATGATGCTTTTGCCCTGAGCGTGCAGATCTCGAAAAAACATGGGTACTATAACCGGAATACGGCTTATAACCCGCTCACCATCGAGGGAAAGAAGACCGTGTCGTTTGAGATCTTCAGGCAGCTGAATTCAAAGGTGCCCGACCGTATCTTTATCCCGGTGGGAGATGGGGTCATCTATGCCGGCGTCTGCAAGGGATTTGAAGATCTCCTTAAACTCGGGATCATCGACCGGATGCCTGAGCTGGTCGCAGTCCAGGCGGAGGGCAGCAGTAATTTCATCCGCAACAGGCATAAAAATTCGTTTACCATCAGGCCCTCAAAAACCATTGCCGACTCCATCTCGGTGGATGTGCCGCAATGTTTTCACATGGCTTCCGCCTTTATGGATGAATATCATGGAACCGTAGTTTCAGTGACGGATGAAGAGATTCTCCAGGCATCACTCCAGCTTTCGCGTTCCACCGGAATATTTTCAGAACCTGCCGCGGTGGCTGCCTTTGCCGGCATGCTGAAATTCAGGAGCACGGGACTGATCCCTGCCGGATCTACCAGCGTGGTGTTGCTTACCGGCAGCGGGCTGAAAGATCTCCGGGCCGTCCAGTCCTCCATTCGCATTCCCGAACCCATCGAACCCAATGTTGCCTCAGCAGAAAAACTGATATGATCACATTTTACCTCAACCATATCAAAACAGAATATAAGGGTGATGAAGAGCTGACCCTGATGCACTTCCTGAGGGAAACGGCCGGGATCACCTCTGTGAAGGATGGTTGTTCGGGCCAGGCTGCCTGTGGCGCTTGCATGGTGGAGATCGACGGAAAGGCCCGGTTATCCTGCACCCGGAAGATGAAAACCCTCGAAGGAGCAAAGGTGATCACAATGGAGGGCGTCCCGGATGAAGTCCGCCATGTTATTGCCAGTGCATACGTGGAAAAGGGGGCCGTGCAATGCGGTTTCTGCACCCCCGGTCTGATCCTTCGTACGAAGGTGCTTTTCTCTGAAAATCCGGATCCCACCCGGGAACAGATTAAAAAGGCGATCAGCAACAACCTGTGCCGCTGTACCGGGTATGTGAAAATTGTGGATGCCATCGAAGTGGCGCTGAAGCGGCTGAGGGAGAGAGGCGCAACAGAATGGAATTTGAATGGAAATATCGGCCCGGCTCTGGCCTTGTCAGGTAATCATTTCCCCTGGAATTTTGATGGCCGGAATGGCGGGATCGGGCAGCCGGTCCCAAAATACGAAGCCTATGAAACCGCGATCGGGGAACGAAAGTTTATCAATGACATGCAGGTGGAGGGGATGCTTTACAGTGCCCTTCGGTTCAGCGACCATCCCAGGGCCCGTGTTGTTTCAATCGACGTTTCCGATGCCCTGCAGGTGGAAGGTGTGATCAGGGTTTTTACCGCAGTTGATATACCGGGCGATCGTTATACCGGGCTGATCTTCAGCGACTGGCCCCTGATGATCGAGCCGGGAGAGATAACCAGGTATATCGGGGATGTCATCGCCGGGGTGGTCGCCGGGGATGAAGAGACCGCACGCAAAGCAGCCCGGCTTATCAGGGTTGAATATGAGGTGTTTGAGCCGGTTTCGGATACGGTGAAGGCCCTTGAACCGGGCGCTCCACAGGTCCACCCCGGAAAAGAGAACCTTCTTGAAAAATGTATTGTCCGCAGGGGCGATCCTGTCGAAATGATCCTTGGCAAGTCCGCCTTTTGGACTTCAGGCATCTATGAAACACAGCGCATCGAGCATGCCTTCCTGGAGACAGAGGCGGCCCTGGCGCTTCCTGACGGAGATGGAATTCACCTTTACAGCCAGGGACAAGGCATTTATGTTGACCAGCAGCAGGTGGCCTCGCTGCTCGCCCTCGATGACGACCAGGTCCGTGTGACCCTGGTGCCCTGCGGCGGCGGGTTTGGCGGACGTGAAGATATGACCGTCCAGGGTCATGTTTCGCTCTTTGCCCATTTGCTCCGTCGGCCGGTGAAACTGCACCTGTCAAGGGAGGAGTCCATCCGGATGCATCCCAAACGGCACCCGGTGTGGATGGATATTTCGCTGGGGTGTGATGCACAGGGTATCCTCACCGCACTGAAGCTGAAGGCCATCGGCGACACCGGGGCCTATGCCTCGGTCGGGACCAAGGTGATGGAGCGTGTGGCGGGCCATGCCAGCGGAGGCTACCATGTTCCTTCGGTGGATATCGAATCGCTTACCGTTTATACCAGCAACATCCCCTCCGGTGCCATGCGCGGGTTTGGGGCCAACCAGGTGGCCTTTGCACTGGAGAGCTGCATCGATGAGCTTTGTTCACAGGGCGGGTTCGACCGCTGGAAATTCAGGTACGACAATGCCCTGGATGACGGGAAGATGACCGCCACCGGGCAGGTCCTTGGCAAGGGTGTCGGGATAAAAGCCTGCCTGATGGCGCTGAAAGATCATTTCTACAATGCAAAATATGCCGGTCTCGCCTGCGCGATCAAGAATTCGGGGGTGGGCAACGGGATGACCGATTTCTGTGATGTCAGAATCAGGGTGCTGATTTCGGGACGTATCTGCATCGAGCATGGCTGGACCGAGATGGGGCAGGGTGTTCAGAACATGGCGATCCAGGTGTTTCACCAGGAGACCGGCATCGACCTCTCTCTTATTGAAGTGACGGTGGACACCAATGCTGCTTTGCCTACCGGGATGACCACCTCATCCAGGGCCACGGCCCTGCTGGGAAATGCCATCATCAACGGCTGTATTGCTTTCAGGAAGGAGATGGAGCGGACCCTCCCCGGTTACCGTGACCTGGGCGTTGGGGATCTGCAACAGGCCCTGCTTTATCTGGCCGGCAAATCCTTCACCGGAAAATATTATTGTGACTGGACCACCAAGCCTGGCGCTGAGGTGGAGCGGATCATCACCCACTATTCTTACGGATATGCCGCCCAGCTGGTGGTGCTGAACGAAGCCGGGGAGATCGACAGGGTGTATGCCGCCCATGATGCCGGGAAGATCATGAATCCCATGCTTTTCGAGGGGCAGATCCAGGGTGCCGTGCACATGGGGCTGGGTTATGCCCTCACGGAAGATTTGCCGATGGAGGGCGGCAGGCTCAAGAGTTCCAGGCTGCATGACTGCGGTGTTCTGACCGCTCCACAAACCCCTGAGATCGTGGTGATCGGTGTGGAGGAGGCTGATCCGGTTGGCCCATACGGGGCCAAGGGTATCGGGGAGATCGGCCTGGTTCCTACCGCCGCAGCCGTGGCCAATGCCCTGTGCGCCTTCGACGGCATCCGGAGAAAGAGGCTGCCCATGAAACGGGGATAATCATCATAATGAACTGTTTAGCGGTTGAAATAGTGAATGAACAACTAAATCCAAAACATGATCCTATTAAAAAACGGCACATACATCGACTGGCAAACCCTGGAGTTCAGGCACACCGGTATCCTGGTTGAGGAGGGACCGGAGGGCCAGATCCGGTTTATCCACGGTGATCATACCCATCAGGAAAACATACGCACCATTGATTGTACCGGCAAGTATATCACCCGGTCGTTTGCCAACGGTCATCATCATGTCTATTCCGCCCTTGCCTGTGGTATGCCCGCGCCGAAGAAAAACCCGGTCAATTTCCTGGAGATCCTGCAGTACGTCTGGTGGAACCTCGACAAAGCGCTTGATCTGGAGATGATCAGGGCGAGCGCCCTGGTCACGGCGATGGCCTGTGCCAAAAACGGGGTCACCTTTGTCATCGACCATCACGCTTCGCCCTTTGCAGTGGAACACTCGCTCGAAACCATCGCCCGGGCCTTTGACGAGGTGGGGGTGGGGCATCTTCTCTGTTATGAGATCTCCGACCGCGACGGGATTGATATTGCACAAAAAGGGCTGAAGGAGACGGAGGAATATCTCTCCAAAAGTGCGGGGCTCGTGGGTTTGCATGCCTCCTTCACCGTTGGCCCCGAAACCCTGGAACAGGCTGTTCAACTGGCAACCCGGACGAACTCCGGCATTCATATCCATGTGGCGGAGGATACCTGGGACCAGCACAAGTGCCAGGAAAAGTACCATAAGCGTGTCGTGCAGCGGCTCTTTGAAGCCGGGGTTCTTCACCTTCCCAAAACAATCCTGGCCCATTGCCTCCATCTCGAAGATCCGGAGCGAATCCTGGTGAACAATTCGCCCGCATGGGTGGTCCAGAACATGGACAGCAACATGAACAATGGCGTGGGATTTTTTACCTCCATGGATATCGGGCCGCGGATCATGCTCGGAACTGACGGTATGCACAGCGATATGCTCCGTAGCGCCAAATCGGCCTTCTTTGCCGGTCACAATTTTGATGCGATTGACTACGGCGAGACCTATCGCAGGTTCCGTAATGTGCACCAGTACCTGCATTCCAACGGATTTTCGGGAGACGGTGAAAACAACCTGGTTGTGCTGAATTATGATTCGCCAACCCCGTTAACGGCAGAAAATTTTTATGGTCATTTCCTGTTCGGGATGGAATCAAGGCACGTGGCCCACGTGATCTCCCGGGGGAAAATGATCGTGCATAACGGCGGGATCATTGGTGTGAATGAAGCGGAGATCCTCGACCAGGCCCGGATCCAGGCCATGAAGCTCTGGAAGCGGATGAACCAGAGATAGATTCAATCGTTCAAAATTATCAATCTGACCATACCCGTATCCTATGAAAGACAACCGTCATTACATTCTTATCCGGAACGGGACGCTTGTCAGTGCAGAATCTGCCAGGCAGGAAGAGCTCCTCGTAGAGGATGGGAAAATAGTTGCCGCAGGGAATTTCAATCCTGACGATTATCCGGGATGTGAAATACTGAATGCCGCAGGGAAGTACGTGATTCCAGGCGGGTTTGATCCGCATGTTCACCTGGCTTTGCCAACCCCGGCCGGAAACTCCTGCGACGATTTTATCTCCGGAAGCCGGGCTGCCCTTGAAGGGGGAACAACCCATGTCATGGATTTTGTTACGCCCCGACGGGGACAATCCCTGGCGGAGGCATTGCGTCTGCGAAGGATTGAAGCTGCCGGAAGCCTAGCAGGTTGCGGACTGCATATGGGGATCAGCGAATGGAACCCGGCGATCGCCGCTGAGATCATTCCCCTGATGGAAAGGGAGGGGATCCGGTCGTTCAAGGCCTACCTGGCCTACCTCGAAACCATCGGGATCAGTTACGATGACCTGGATGAGCTCATGCAAATCGTAGGTCCAGCCGGCGGAGTGGTCATGGTACATTGTGAAGAGGGGGAGATGATCAGCCGTCTGCAAAAGCAATTTCTCTCCGAAGGGAAGACCCGGGCTGCTTACCATGCCCTGTCACGTCCGCCCGAGGCTGAAATATCTGCCATCGGAAAGGTGATCGGGTTATCGGCAAAGACCGGTTGCCCGGCCTATATTGTCCACATTTCCACACGGCAGGGGGCCGACCTGGTTGCCGCTGCCAAAAAAGAGGGCATCCGGGTGTTTGGTGAAACCTGCCCGCATTACCTCCTGCTCGATGAGTCGGTTTACAAGGAAAAGCTGGAGAATATGAAGGTGATGCCCTACGTCGTCTCTCCGCCGATTCGCACCAAAGCGGACCGGGAACGACTTTGGAAAGGATTGACGGACGGCACCTTCGATGTGGTGGCTACCGACCATTGCCCGTTTAATCTTTCCGGCCAGAAAGACCGCGGAATGGATGATTTTACGAAAATCCCCAACGGTGCTGGCAGCCTCGAGTACCGGATGGGTTTGCTGTATACCTACGGGGTGCTGACCGGCAGGATCACCCTCAGCCAGTTCGTCAGCCTGGTATCGGTCCGGCCGGCTGAAATTTTCGGAATGGGACACCGGAAAGGGAAACTGTTGCCGGGGTATGATGCCGACATCGTGATCTGGGACCCGCAATACCAGGCGGAAATATCCGCCGCCAGCAGCATCCAGCGATGCGATTCAAACATCTACGAAGGATTTAACATCCAGGGAAAAGCCGAAACCGTTATTCTCAACGGAAAAATCATAAATCGTAATTGGCTCCGCCGAGCTCCGCTTCGCTCCGGTTCGTAATTCGTCACTCGTCATTGGTAATTCGTCATTCAAATGACCCTGTTCCTCCCCCTGTGCTCAAGATTACGAAGCTCCCTGCCCGGATCGGCGAAACGGTTGGTGAACATCATCGCGGCGATGATATAGGGTTTGAAGCCCGCCTGCTTGTAAAGGGGCACCCTGTAGCGATCAAACACCGAAGCGGCTACCTCGCCTTCAGTGCATGAAACACCCGAGATGTCGGCCGGGAGACAGTGCATGTACAGTGCGTTTCCATCTTTGGTCAGTTTCATTTTATCTTCGGTGCATTCCCATTCTTTATACCGGGCGTTGTTGGCCAGGCACTCCTTCTCCAGCGATTTCAGCCCCTCATGATCATTCTTCCGGAGCAGGGTCGTTCGCTGCTGCATGACATGGAATGGGGCCCAGCTCTTTGGGTAAACAAGGTCGGCATCACGGAAGGCATCCTCCATGGAGTTGACTACCCTGAAACCGCCGCTGCTTTCGCCGGCCTGTTTGCGGGCAAGTTCCACCACTTCGGGAATGAGCCCGTAACCTTCGGGATAGGCCAGGTCGACCTGCATCCCGAAACGGGTCATCAGCCCGATGATCCCCTGGGGTACCGAGAGCGGTTTGCCGTAGCTGGGCGAATAGGCCCAGGTCATGGCGATCTTTTTACCCTTCAGATTTTCCAGTGAACCGAACACGGTTTTCAGGTGCAGCAGGTCGGCCATCGACTGGGTGGGATGATCGATGTCGCACTGCAGGTTGATGATGCCCGGACGCTGTGGAAGCACACCATCGGCGAAAGCCTCGTCCAGGGCGGCTCCCACTTCGCGCATGTATGCATTTCCAGCGCCGAGGAACATGTCGTCGCGGATGCCGATGATGTCGCTCAGGAAAGAGATCATCGCAGAGGTTTCGCGTACGGTCTCGCCATGGGCGATCTGAGATTTTCCCTCATCGAGGTCCTGTACGGCCAGCCCGAGCAGGTTGGCTGCAGAGGCAAATGAAAAGCGGGTGCGGGTCGAGTTGTCTCGGAACTGGGAGATGGCCAGGCCGGAATCGAAACAGCGGGGGGAGAGGTTTCGGTCGCGGAGGTTCTTCAGGTCTTCAGCCACCGTAAGGATGGTTTCCAGGTCGGCGAGACTCTTTTCCCAGGTGAGCAGAAAGTCTTTACCAAAAAGCCCGTTTTTTGGGGAATCTGTTTTTGTTTTTAGTTCTTTGATCGAATTCATCGCATGAGTTTTTGTTACAAGTCCACAGTAACAGTGGACGATTTAAGTTTTATTCTGACAGATAATAGGCCAGGGCGGCATAAAACGCCGAAGCGGTCACCAGGTCGCTCACCGGCACCTTTTCGTTGGGTGCGTGGGCCAGGATTTCATTACCGGGGCCGAACCCGATGCAGGGGATCTTATAGTACCCGTTGATGGTGACGCCGTTGGTTGAGAAGGTCCATTTGTCGGTGAGGGGCTCCCTGCCGAATAACCCGGCAAAGGCCTCCTGGGCGCGGATTACCAGGTGACTGTCCTCCTCAATTTTCCAGGTCGGATAATATTTCTCCATGCCGTACAGGAGACCGGTATAGGCCTTCTCTTCGTAATGGAGCACCTCCACCTCGGCATCCATCCCTTCCAGGATTTTGCGGATTTCGGCTACGGCCGATTCTTTGGTCTCGCCCCAGGTGAGCCGGCGGTCGAGATGGATGCGAGCGTAGTCGGCCACCGCGCACAGGGATGGACTTCCGGAAATAAACTCGGAGATGGTCACGCTGCCTTTACCCAGGAATTCATCGGTTTGAAGCCGGTCATTCAGCTTTTCGACCTCAAGGCAGGCCCGTGAGGCCATGTAAATCGCATTCTTGCCGCGTTCGGGCGCCGATCCGTGTGACGAGATGCCGCGGAAGGTGACGGCAATTTCCATCCGGCCGCGCTGGCCACGATAGATGTTCAGGTTGGTGGGTTCGGTGATGACCACGAAGTCGGGGACGATTTTTTCCACCTCCACCAGGTATTTCCAGCACAACCCGTCGCAGTCCTCTTCAATCACAGTCCCTGTGAAATAGATGGTGAGGTCGCGGTCAAAGGCCAGGTCCTTCAGGATGCGGCCGGCTGTGACAAAAGCAGCAGGACCGCCTTTCTGATCGACGGTTCCCCGGCCATGCACAAAACCATCGCGGATCTCCCCCGAAAAGGGGTCGAAATCCCAGTTGGCCAGGTTGCCAGTGTCGACCGTATCAATGTGGCCATCAAAGGCCAGTATTTTTTTCCCGTTCCCGATGCGGCCGATTACGTTTCCAAGGCCGTCTGTCCGAACTTCATCGAAACCGGCCTCCAGCATCTGTCGCTTCAGTTCATCGCCCATGGCCTTTTCGCCTGTGCTGAGCGATTTGATCTTTACGAGTTTTGAGAGGTTTCCGGCAGTATAATCTTTGTAAGATTCCGCCAGCGATTGTATGTTTTCGAGTAGCTCTTCCAAGGAATGAATATTTATCGGTACATGATCCGGTAAAATTACAAATCTTACCGCATTAACAGCTCATCTCCCCTGCGTTTTTCTTGGCCGAAAGCAGATTGTAGGCCCCTTTGATGACGACCTTTGCACTTTTTGCATCCAATCCCTCCGGAAGGACGATTTCAGTATAACCGCCGTCGGTTACCCCTTTCTGAACCTCAATCATCCGGTACTCGGTGAACTGCTTTCCGCCCTCCTCTTTCGTTTTTTCGAACACGAAAATGTAATCCTTGTCGTCAAAACTCACAATGGCTTCTGAGGGAAGTGAGGTAACCTGGCTCACGGAGGCCTCGATGATTGCGTTGACATACATGCCGGGAAGTATATTTTTGCAGGCACCCCTGACCAATGCATAAACCTTGTATGATTTATCGGCATTGACGATGCGGCCGGTCTGGTATATGACCGCCTCATGCTGCTCTGTTTCATTGTTGATGAAGAAGCGGATCTTTTGCCCGGCCACCACCTTGTCGGCATCTTTTTCAAACAGGGTCAGTTCAAGATAGAGTTTGTCGCTGTTCACAATTTCGAACAGCACATCGGTGGGGGCTACATATTTGCCCACATTGATGTTGACTGCTTTCACATAACCCGATATCGGGGAGACCACCGCCACCGAGCGGCTGATGTCGTCTTCATGCAGATCGGCCGGGTTGATGCCGATCATGGCGAGCTTCTGTTCCAGCGCCCCTACCTCTGCCTTCAGGCTTTTGTACTCCGAGGTGACCTTTTGCAGGTTCTGCTGCGAATAGACATCCTCCTTGTACAATTCGGTGTGACGTTTATATTCGGCTTCTGCAAATTCGAGTTTGCTTTTGGCCTCCAGGTAATTCTGCTGGATGACCACAAACTCCTGGTTCTCCAGGATGGCCAGGGTCTGACCTTTGGATACTGCATTGCCCGGCATCAGGGTGACGTTTTTCACGAAGCCGCCGAAAGGCATGCAAACAGTGGCCAGGTTCTCGGGTGCCACGCCAACCGAGCCGTTCACCTTCAGGTTGCCGCTGAGCGAGCGCAGTTCGATGGTCCCGGTTTCAATGTTGGCCATTTTGATCTGGTCGGCCCTGAGCTCAACGATATCGGCAGGCAGCACCTCCGCCTCTTTTGTCTCTTCGGTGCCCTTTTTTCCCCCGTTGCATGAAAGAAGCAGGCACAGGATCATTCCCAGGCCGGTGGATGTTATAAATCTGTATGTTTTCATATGTTAATTTTTATTTTTTCGGGCCATATGGAATAGCCATAAATTATCAACCACGGTTTGCATGTACGTTGTACTTATGGCAATTTCATGGTGGTCATGGATTAATAAATTTTTCCTGTATTATAATCAATGCTGATGATGGTCTGGTTGTAACTGTTGAGTGCATCCAGGTAATTTTGTTTGATGTCGAGCGCCTTATTCAGGGTGATCACATACTCAAGGTAATCGAGTGCACCGGCCTTATAGCTCTTTGTGGCCTGGTCGATGATCAGTTTTGATTCGGGAACCGCCTGCTGTTCGTAATATTCAACACTGGAGGCATATTTAGCATATTCATCCAGCAGCGACTGGTAATTGCTTTTCAGCGAAGCGGAATAATGGTCGGCGCTGGCCTGCGATGCCTGTTCCTGGAGCTTTGCGGCTTTGGTTTTCGAGAGGGTGGGCCCGATCCACAACGGGATGGCAATCCCTGCCTGGAACCCGGTGAACCGGTATCCGGCGTCAAAATTCCGGAGTGCTCCGTCGACCTCCTGGATACCGATCATGGTCTGACTGAAATAACCGATGGTGAAATCGGGCGTCAGCCGGCTGCCTTCAAGGCGCCGGGTGATGTGGGCAACCTCCACCTGCTGCCTGATATACCCCAGCGTCGGATTTGAATTCAGGACAAGGGTGTCGTTCAGTGGCGTGAAATCAATCCGTCGCAGCATCGTATCGGAGGGGATGACCCTCCTTCCCGAATTCAGCAGGGTCTGCAATTTCCTGTTGAAGATACCCTCGTCAACCTTGACCTGCCGCAGCTGGTTCTTAATTTCAAGGCTCTGCGTTCGGGCGATGACCATTTCGAGCCGGTTTGTTTCACCGCTCCGGGCCTTCAGTTCCGTAGCACGCAGGAACCCTGAATAGAGGCTGTCCTGGTAGGCCAGGAGGTTGTATCTTGAATTCAGGTAAGCCAGCTGCCAGTATACCTGTTTTACCTGGGTAGCCACTTCGAGCCGGGTTCCCTTCATCTGCCAGTCGGCGCTGCGGAGATTGGCGTTCGAAAGCCTGTTCTGATTCACGTACACCGATGGAAAGGCGAAAGCCTGGGTGATGGTGAAACTGTTGTCATTCTGGTAGGAGTTGAACTGCCCGTACTGTCCTTCAATCACCGTTTTGGGGATGTCCCACGAAGCTCCCTTCAGCGCCCTCTGCGCTTCGGTGGAGTAACCGGCCGACCGGATGGAGAGATTGCTGTCGAGGGCCAGATCCAGGGCCTCCCTCAGGGTGACCTTTTTCTGATCCTGGGCTGATGCGGAAGAAATAAACGATGGAGTCACGAGGAACAAAAGGATCCCTGCCAGGGTTTTCAGTTTCGGCCGTTTGGAGAACAGGCGGAAAAAACCATTCGAAAAAAGAAGGTAGAACACGGGGATCACGATCAGGGTGAGCAGCGTGGCGCTGATCAGTCCGCCGATCACTACGGTGGCCAGCGGCTTTTGTACCTCGGCACCGGCTGAATTCGACAGGGCCATCGGAAGGAAACCGAGCGAGGCCACGGCGGCGGTCATGATGATCGGGCGCAGGCGGGTATGCAGTCCCTTCATGATCCGTTCGGTGATGTCGGTCATCCCCTCCTTTTCAAGCCGGTTGAATTCGGAGATCAGCACGATGCCATTGAGGACGGCCACCCCAAACAAGGCGATGAAGCCGACGCCGGCGGAGATGGAAAAGTTCATGTCGCGCATCCACAGGGCGAATACCCCGCCAATGGCCGACATGGGCACGGCGGTGAAGATGATGAAGGTCTGTTTTGCCGAATGAAAGGCAAAATAGAGGAGGACGAAGATCAGCAGCAGGGCGACCGGAACGGCAACGGCCAGCCTGTTCCTGGCGGCTTCCAGGTTTTTGAACTGCCCGCCGTAGGTGATGATATATCCCGGGGGGAGCTTGATCTGCTGATCCACCCTGGCCATCACATCTTTGATCACACTGCCGATGTCGCGGTTCCGCACATTGAAGCCGACCGTGATCCTTCGCTGGGTGTTTTCGCGTGAAACCTGGGCGGGGCCCGATTTTATTGAAATGTCGGCAACCTGGTCGAAGGGAAGTTGCGCCCCGTTGGGAAGGGTAACCGTCAGGTTTTTCACATCATCCAGGCTCTGGCGGTAATCCTTATCCAGCCTGACCACAAGGGCAAACCGTTTCTCCCTGTCATACACCACCCCGGCCTGGCTCCCGGCAAAGGCAGCACGCAGCAGCCGGTTTACCTCATCCACCGAAAGTCCGTACTGGGCCAGGCGGTCACGGTTATAATCCACCTGCACCTGCGCCAGTCCCGTGACCTTCTCCACATTGATGTTGTCGACCCCGTCGATGCCCCGGATGATCTTCTCCACCTCGGCGGCGCGCTCGGCCAGTGTTCCGAGGTCATCGCCGAATATTTTTATGGCAATGTCCTGTTTTGAGCCGGTCATCAGCTCGTTGAAGCGCATCTGGATGGGCTGCTGGAATTCAAATTTCACCCCTGCCAGGGTGACCAGCTTCTCCTCCATCTTTCCTACCAGCTCTTCACGGGTCTTGGCCGAGGTCCATTCGCTTTTATCTTTCAGGGTGATCACATAGTCGCCGGTTTCCATCGGGGTGGGGTCGGTCGGAATTTCACCGGCTCCTATTTTACACACCGCATGCCTGATCTCCGGAAAATTATCCAGCAGGATCTTGTTGGCCTTGATCACTGTTTCAACGGTATTGGTCAACGACCCTCCCTGAAGCGTGATGACGCTGGAGGCCAGGTCGCCCTCCTCGAGCTGCGGGATGAACTCGCTTCCCAGCCGGCTGAAAACGAAGAGGCTAAACAGGAAAATCACCAGTGCGGAACCGGTAACCATCCATTGATGAACCAGGGCCCACCGGATCACCGGGTCAAAAAACTTTTGCAGAGCCTTCATCAGCCTATCCGAAAAATTTGGTTTGTGCTCTGTTTTCTTACTCAGGAACATCGCCGCGGCCATTGGTACATAGGTGAGCGAGAGAATGGCTGCTCCCAGGATGGCAAAAGCCACCACCTGCGCCATGGGCCTGAACATTTTTCCTTCGATGCCAACCAGCGCCATGATGGGAAGGTACACGATGAGAATGATGATCTGACCGAAGGTGGCTGAACTCATCATCCGTTTGGCCGATTCAAATACATTCTCATCCATCTGCGCCTGGGTGAGCCGTGCCACGCCGGCATGATGGTGCCGGCTCATGAATATCCGGTGCACCACGCTTTCAACGATGATGACCGCCCCGTCTACGATGAGTCCGAAGTCAATGGCCCCGAGACTCATCAGGTTCCCCGAAACACCGAACAGGTTCATCAGGGAGATGGCGAACAGCATCGAAAGCGGGATGACCGAAGCTACAATCAGCCCGGCCCGTATGTTGCCCAGCAGCAGGACCAGGATGAAGATCACGATCAGCGCCCCTTCGACCAGGTTCTTCGAAACTGTACCGATGGCACGACCTACCAGGTCCGACCGGTTCAGGAAGGGCTGGATGGTTACTCCTTTGGGCAGCGATTTCTGGATCGACCGGATGCGCGTTTCCACATCGTCGATCACCTCATGGGCATTGGCCCCTTTGAGCATCATCACCACACCGCCGACCGCTTCGGAGGTGTCGACCACAAAGGCGCCGTAGCGGGTGGCACTGCCGTACTGCACGGTCGCCACATCCCTGATCAGGAGCGGGATGCCGGATGCACTGCTGCGGACGACTATTTTTTCGATGTCCTCCAGTGATTTGACCAGGCCGATGCCCCGGATAAAATAGGCGGTAGGTTTTTTGTCGATGTAAGCGCTGCCTGTGTTCTCATTGTTCCGTTCGAGCGCGCCGAATATATCATTCAGGGTGAGGTTCATACTCCGGAGCCGCTCGGGGTTCACGGCAATTTCGTATTGTTTTACAAATCCTCCGTAACTGTTGATATCGGCCACGCCCGGGGTTCCGAGCATTTCACGGCGAACTACCCAGTCCTGCAGGGTGCGCAGTTCCATGGGAGGATATTTGTTTTCGTATCCCTTTTCAACGGCCAGCCGGTACTGGTAGATCTCGCCAAGCCCGGTGCTGATGGGGGCCAGCCCGATCTTTGCAAACCCGGCAGGGATATCCTCTTCGGCCTCTTTAAGCCGTTCACTGAGCTGCTGGCGTGCCCAGTAAACATCCACCCCGTCTTTGAATACCACCGTAATCACCGAAAGTCCCAGGCGCGAGATGGAACGCAGTTCAATGATGTTGGGGATGTTGGCGACAGCCACTTCAATGGGGGCCGTAATGAAACTCTCTACCTCCTGCACCGCCAGGGAAGGAGCCAGGGAGATGATCTGCACCTGGTTGTTGGTGATGTCGGGGATGGCGTCGATGGGAAGACGGGTGAGGGAATAGGTCCCCCAACCGATAAGGGCCAGTACAAAAAGTCCGACGATGAATTTATTCCTGATGGAAAATTGAATGATACGAGCTATCATAGGATAAACGGATTAAATAAATACCCACAATCCCAAAATCTTCATTCGGGGAAAATGAAACAGGCAAAAAGGATGACCGGGAAGGTTAACCTATTTTCGGCGGCTGCCAGAAGGTATGGGAAAAGGAGGAGATGAAACTTGACGGTTCCGCAATAAAAGATCTCTGAACGGAGAAAAAGGGCTGGCTGATGGTGATGTCGGGTGAAATGGTCACCATCACATTGCAACAGGAGCAAACACAGAAGGGGGAACAGGCATCGGTATGATCGGAATGGGAAATGGGGAGGTGGCCCGATGATTCTCCCGGAACCCCGTTGCTGAGATGCAGGGTGTCATCCACACAGGGCGCCGAAACAAGGCACAAAATATAGATGCTGAAGAGAAATGCAAAGTATCTCATGATGGATGTTCCGCAGGTATCGTTTGCAAAAATACAATAAAAGATACAATCAATGAATTTTATTGCCGGAGCGCAGTTTATCCACAGACTTTAAGATGACTTCGCCGGTTGCGGGCAGCGAGAAATCAGGCTCCTGCGCATGACCGGCCACTGCCGAAACCGCATCCTTGATGGCCAGCCACACCGACAGCCCCAGCATGAAGGGAGGTTCTCCCACCGCCTTGCTCCGGCGGATGGTCCCCTGATTTGGGGCATCCTGCAGGAGTTCAACCCTGAAATCGCGGGGTATATCGTTGATCGTGGGGATTTTATAAGTGTCGGGGGAATGGGTGAGCAGGTTGCCCTCCTTGTCCCACTTGATCTCTTCGGTGGTGCACCAGCCCATACCCTGGATAAATCCCCCTTCCACCTGCCCTTTGTCGATCCCTTCATTGATGGAATCCCCCACATCGTGGATAATGTCGGTACGCAGCAACCGGTGGGCACCGGTGAGGGTGTCGATCTCCACCTCCGAAACAGCCATGCCATAGGCAAAATAGTAAAAGGGATTTCCCTGGCCGGTTTCCCGGTCGAAATAAATTCCCGGTGTTTTGTAAAACCCGGCAGCGCTGAGGCTGACCTGGTTCAGGCGGGCCAGGCCGCAGACCTGTTGAAAAGGAATTTTATAGGAAGGGTGCACGCTGTCAAAAATAAAATTGTCGCAGAACTGTATGCTCTCTGCGGCAAAGGTGATCGCGGGATTCAGCGCGGAAAGCTCTTTTACCGCCAGGCTGCCCAGCCGCTCCTTGAGGATGCCGATGGCATTTTTCACAGCCATCCCGTTCAGGTCGCTTCCCGAGGAGGCAGCGGTGGGAGAGGTGTTGGGCACCTTGGAGGTATTGGTTTCGTTCACCTTCACAAATTCAGGGGAGATGCCCAGTTCGGCGGAGGCAATGCGGATGATCTTTGTATGCAGCCCCTGACCCATCTCGGTACCGCCATGGTTGACCAGCACGGTACCATCGGTGTAGATGTTGACCAATGCCCCGGCCTGGTTCATGAAGGCAGTGGTGAAGGAGATTCCGAATTTCACCGGGGTGAGGGCCATCCCCCTTTTGTAATATTCGTTTTCGCGGTTGAACCGGTCGATCTCCTGCCTGCGGCCGGCATAGGCCGAGGTGCCGACCAGGTGGTCGAACATCCTGACCAGGTGGTTGTTCTCCACCTTTTCGCCATAGGGGGTGAGATCGTGTTTTCCTGGTTTGTAAAAGTTCAGGAAACGAATCTCCGCGGCATCTTTTTTGAGGAACCGGGCGATCCGGTCGATGGCCTGTTCAATGACAGCCATCCCCTGGGGGCCGCCGAATCCGCGGAAAGCGGTATTGGATGGCAGGTTGGTTTTCCAGGCTTGCCCGGTGACGGAGACATGGGGAAGATAATAGGCATTGTCGGCATGAAGCATGGCCCGTTCAAGGATGGCACGCGAAAGGTCGGTGGCCGACCCGGCATCTGAATTCAGCTGAACCTTGTAGGCGAGGATCTTTCCCTGGTCGTCAAATCCGATCTCATACTTTGAAAGGAAGCGGTGGCGTTTGCCGGTCATGATCTGGTCGTCGTCACGGAACAGGTGGATCTTCACCGGGCACCGGGTGGCGTTTGCCAGCAGGGCAGCCCAGGCGGCCACGTGGTTTCCCTGGGTCTCTTTCCCGCCGAAACCCCCGCCGATGCGTTTGACGGTCACTTCAACCTCGTTCTTCGGAATGCCCAGTACTTCGGCTACGATCGCCTGGGTTTCGGCGGGATTCTGGCTCGAGGCATGCATGAAGACCTCCTTGCCTTCGCCGGGAATGGCAAGCGCAGACTGCGTTTCGAGATACCAGTGCTCCTGTGCCCCCGTGGTGAGCTCACCCCTGATGACATGCGGGGCGCTCCTGAGTGCTGCTTCCGGATCTCCCCGTTCGATTTTCCGGGCAGGAGCAATTAAGTTGTTTGCCGCCATGGCCGACGCGATGTCAAGGATCGCCGGGAGAGGTTCGTAATCAACAACAATGAGTTTCTCTGCCTCCAGGGCAGCCTCTTCAGATTCAGCCGCAATGAGAACAATCGCCTGCCCGATGAAGGTTACCTCATTTGCTGCCAGGCATGGTTCGTCAAGGATTACCGGACCCATCTGGTTTTCGCCGGGAATATCCCCGGAGGTGAGGATGCAATGGACTCCCGCAACTTTCAGTGCATCAGCCGTATCAATCCGGCGGATCAGGGCATGGGCCAGTTTGCTGTAAACCACCTTTCCATGGAGCATCTTGCGGTTCACCTCCATGTCCTCGATGAAAACCGATTCACCGGTGATGTGTTTCTCCGCACTTTCGATAGGGATGGAACGGACCACCGCGGCAGAATCAGCTTCGATGGTGGGGATTGGCTTCATATCGGAATTTACAAACCAGCTGGAATCCATACTTGCAGGCTGTACTGGAACTGCGTTGGCAAACTGACCAGAATCTGTTGTTTTTTCGACAGTAAGTGTTTGATTTCCAGATTCAAGAAAAAATTTCATCAGTAAATTTCTACCGGCGATCTTCCGGTACCCGGCATCGGCACGGGCATCGGAGATGGGGGTGAACTCCCGCTCAAGCATCAGCATGGCCTCTGAAACCACAGCGTGTGACCACGCTTTTCCTGTGAGAAAGTTTTCTGTCAGCATGGCCCGTTTCGGGGTGGCCGCCATGCCGCCGAAAGCCAGGATGATCTCATGGACCTGACCCACTTTAAGTATAAGCCTCATGGCTGCGCTTACGGTAGAGATATCCATGTGCCTTCTCCTGGAGATCTTCGAGGAGAAAAAGAGGATATCCCGGTCCTGTTTTGGAAGGAGGATCTCCTTGATCAACTCATCCTTTTCCAGCGCCGTTTTCCGGTAGCCGGTGATAAATTCTTCAATGTTCATTGTCCGCTCCGAACGGGTTGATTGTATTTTCACCCGGGCTCCGTAAGCGATGAGCAGGGGCAGCATGTCCCCGATGGGAGAGGCGGATCCCACATTCCCGCCCAGGGTGGCGATGTTCCTGATCTGGAGGGAACCAAAAACCTTGAGGATGTTATAGAGAGCCGGGAGTCGTTCGAGGGAATAGGATTTCAGTTGCTCCAGGGTCACGCCGGCGCCAAGACGGTGATGTTCCTTCTCTTCCAGGCAATAGTTCAACTCTACCACTGCCGAGAGATCAATGATCATTGGCAGTTGCTCTTTTTTCTTCGTCTGGCGCAGCGATACATCCGTAGAGCCATTGATCAGAATGGCCGCAGGATTCTCCTTCCTGAGAATGAGGGCTTCGGCCAGGGTGAAGGGTTTATAATAGCATTGACTCCCGGTTCTTATTTCAATCGTTTCTGTATCTCCGGAGATTTTTTTCAACATTTCGACCATAACGGTCTCATTCCGTGCAAAATGATCCTGCAACGTTTTGTCGCCGGTCATCGCAGCCGCTTTAAGTATGGACTGGTAGCCCGTGCAGCGGCAGAGGTTGCCGGTGAGGGCATTCTCGATGACTTCGCGGGTGGGATCCGGGTGGTTTTTAAACAATCCGAAGAGCGACATTACCACGCCCGGTGTGCAATAGCCACACTGGCTGCCGTTGGTCTCTGCCAGCATCTGCTGAACTGGATGCAAAGTTTTGACATGGTCTTGTTTTTTCGCCAGGTTCTCCACGGTGATGAGCTGTTTGCCGTGGATCATCGGCAGAAAAACCAGACAGGAATCGATCGTGCGATAGGTCAGTTTACCCTGCGCATTCACCTCGGCAATGACTATGGTACAGGCACCGCAATCCCCTTCGGCACATCCCTCCTTCACCCCTTTATGATCGTGGAGCGAACGGAGATAATTCAGCACGGTTGTGGTCGGCTTCAGCCCTTGTGATGCGCTGAAATCAATATCAATGATGCGGTCATCAAGGACAAACCGGATGTTGTTTTTCATCGCGAATTTCTTTCATCAATCAGTTTAGCCAGGATGCTGATGGCGATCTCAGCAGGCGTATCAGCCTTGAATTTTATCCCGATGGGCATATCAATTTTATCGAGTTCCTCCGCAGTCAGGATCTTCTCCTCCAGGAACCTTTTTTTCACCAGGTCCACCTTCCGGCTGCTCCCGATCATGCCAAGGTAGGCATGCGGTTTGCGCGCCACAACCGCAAGGATCTCCTCATCTGAAATATGTTTGGGCGTGACGATGACGATGAAGGTGTCTGTATCAAACACCGACTCCTCAATCGCCTCGAAATAATCTTTGTTCATCAGGCTGAAACCGGCAAATTCCTTAAACCCGAATATTCCCTCCCTCGGATCGAACAGGGTGACGGCAAACGCCAGGTCACGGGCAAATCCTGCCAGTGATTTTCCGATATGGCCCGCCCCGAAGATGAACAGCTTTTTCTGCGCGACCAGGGGCTCAATGTAGACCTCCATCTTTCCCCCGCAATGCATGCCAAGGTCCTGTTCGAGGTTGAAGACCGCCCTGGCCGGTTTGCCCGATGCGATCAGCCTGCAGGCCATCTGGGCCACCTCTTTTTCCACACTTCCGCCGCCGATGCTTCCGTAAATGGACCCGTCGGCATAGACGATCATCTTGGCGCCTGTTTTCCGCGGGGTCGACCCCTGGGTGTCAGTGACAATGCACAGTGCGGCGGGTTTTTGTCCGTTGGCGATCTCTCCGATTTTTCCGTATATCTCCTGCATAGAATGGTCCGGGTAAATTGATCCGTAGCTTCGATGTGTGTAAAATTACATTTTTTCTTTTATTCACCACCCCGCCTGAGAAAAGCGGTATAATCATCGGGCGTGTTGATATTCCAGAGGATCCGATCGTCGGAGCAGGGTACGTCAACCCGGGTGAACCCGCTGAGGATTTCGCGGAAATTGCCGGCCGGATCTTTCTGTAACATGCCGGCAACCACTTTACTGCCCAGAAGAACCGGGTGACCGGCCTGCCCCTGGTAAACCGGAACAACAAAATGATCCTCCGCGGCAGCGCTGATCATCCGGTCAAGTAAATCCTTCTCCAGGAACGGGTTGTCGACATTGTGAATAAAGCACGAAGAACCTTTGGGAATCTGTTGAAGTCCAAGCTGTATGGAAAAAAACCGGCCCAGGCTGACCATGTTGTTGATCACAGGCGGGTGGCTTATCTTTGGCAGTCTGGCCAGGTCAAATTCATCGTTCACAACCAGAACCACCGGGTCACATCCATAGGCTTCAAGAAAACCAACAAGGTAAGCGGCGAAATTCATTCCGTTGCCGAAGGATAACAACGCTTTTTGCCTCCCCATCCGACCCGAATTTCCGGCAGCAGGTATGATCGCCGCAATGCTCATGACCCCCGACTGCTAAAGACGGCCATCTCCCATCCGGTTTTGCTGCCCGGGACCCTGGGGGCTTTCCTCCTGTCCCTGCTGCGGTTCGCGCTGTTTTTTCATATCCTCCAGGAAAAGCAGGTACTGATCGTACTTTTTATCATCGTGAAGTAGGTTCTTGATCTTATCCTCCCTTGTTTTCATTAAAAAGGTGAGCACCTTCCCATTGTTGTCGGCCCTGTATTTCTGAATATCATCAATATACTGGGTGTAGATCAAAGCCACAGAATCCTTCTGGGTCTTGGTCAGGACGACCTTCTGGGAGAGACGGTTGACGAACATCTTCATCTGTTCTTCAACCGAAATTTCTCTTGGCTTGCCCTGTTGGGCGATGGAGCCGAACGAGCACAGCAGGAGCAAGGCGATCAGTGAAACCTGTTTTTTCATACCGAACTGCGAAATTATTATTTTCCTTTCAATAATTTCAAATCAGTTTCGAGTTTTGTGGCGCGAAGTGAAAAACCCTGGTCGAGGAGTTCGGTTTCGCGCTTCAATGCATGAAATGCCTCCTCCAGGTTTTTGATTGCAAGCGATTGTTCTTCCTTTTGTTTGGAGATCACAGGCTCAATGGAACCCACCTTTACTTCGATGACTGAAATGTGCTCCTTTATTTTCTGTTCTGCAAGGAGACTTTTTTCCTCCAGCGAGATGAGGGCCGATGAAATTTTATGATTCAGATCAATGGATGATGCAGCCATGGCGTCCCGGATCGCTTTTATCTCCCCTTTCAGCGATGCGATCTCCGCATCGAGCCGGGCGTTGGTCTTCCTGTCGAGATCGGCCATCATAAGTTTGACAGCTTCCGCCTTGCTCTTAAACAGGAATAGCATATAAAAGACAATGATGAAAAGGATGAGCGTGATGACAAAGAGTGTGACCAGCATTCCACGGGAGATCATCTTCCGGCTGTCGATCTGCTCTTTTAGGGCGTTGACCCGGACGTTTGATTTGGTAAGCGAATCGCTGTTCACAGCCATTTGTGCTGCATTCACTGCAATGGTTTGCTTCAGGCTGTCGATGGATTGTACAATCCTGGTATCCGCCTTTTTAATTTCGCTGAGCTGTTTCCTGGAGGCATTGATGCCTTCGTAGATCTTTTTCTTTTCTGACTGGAATTCCTTTTGCTGGAGGTATTCCGTGGCTTGTGCACCTGCCGTTCCAACAAAGAACAGCATGGCTAAAAATGTCGAAAGTTTTTTCATGGGCTGGATATATGTTAGGGTTCTAAATATACGACTATATAGCTGAAAGTCAATAGAAAAATGAATATTTTGACTTTATTTCACAAGGATGAAGTAAATGATCCTGATGGTTTTAATTCAAATGGAATACATTTTAAGATTTATTCGTATCTTTGCAGGCACAAATTTCCTCTGCATTGCCCCTGCACTCACTTAAAGGGGCCTTTTTCAGGTTAGAAGCAAAACATGGAAGATACACCCAGGTTAACATTCCCCGCTTTTTTTTCTGATACATTAAGCCGGTTTGGACAACGAGATGCTCTATCACTGGTAGGGCAAAAGCCGTTAACATATCAGGAAGTGAATGACCAGATCAGGGCCACCATGGCCTTTCTGGAAAAAATGGGAATTCAGCCTGGAGACAAGGTGGCCATCCTGAGCACCAATCAGCCGAACTGGGGAATTACCTACTTTGCGGTGACCTTCATGGGTGCCGTGATCGTGCCCCTGTTGCCCGAATTCCTTCCTGTTGAGATCCTTACGCTGCTCGAACATTCCGAGGCCCGTGTTGTTTTCGCCTCCGAGGGTTTACTCCCGAAACTGGTGGGCCTTACCACCGACTACCTGCAGGATGTGGTGCGGATTGAAAACATGACGGTCGTCCGGTCCTATGAAAAATGGCCTCTTTTTGATCCCATCGCCCGTCCAGCAGGCAATTACGAGATTGAAGAGGATGCCGTGGCGGCCATCATTTATACATCAGGAACCACAGGGACTCCCAAAGGTGTGATGCTGACGCACAAAAACATCTGTTTTAACGCCATCAAGGGCCACGAAATTCAAACGATCAAGGAGACCGACCGCTTTTTGTCGATCCTCCCGCTGTCGCATACCTATGAAAACACACTGGGACTTATCCTCCCCATGTACCGCGGCGCCTGCGTATATTACCTTGGAAAACCGCCCACGCCTGCCCTCCTGCTTCCCGCCCTGCTGGTGGTGAAGCCGACCACGATCCTCACGGTACCGATGATCATCGAAAAAATATTCAGGTCAAAAGTGCTGCCCGTTTTCACGGAAAAGAAAGTTTTGAGGGTGTTATATAAGGTCCCTCCCATCCGGAAGGTGCTGCACCGCATTGCCGGCAAAAAGCTTATGCAGACCTTTGGAGGTGAACTTACCTTTTTTGGCGTTGGCGGAGCAAAATTGAACAAGACGGTGGAAAGGTTTCTTATCGAATCGCGTTTTCCCTATGCTGTTGGTTATGGTCTTACTGAATGCGCCCCCCTGCTGGCCGGGTTCAACCCCCAGCATCCAAAGCTGCAATCAACAGGCCCGGCCTGCATCGGTGTTGAACTCAAGATTGTCAAAACCGATAAACGTTCCAGCACGGGCGAGATCTGGGCCAAAGGTCCGAACATCATGAAGGGCTATTACAAAGAACCCCAGATGACAAGTGATATCATCACCCCCGATGGCTGGCTGAAAACAGGCGATATCGGATCATTTGATTCCGCCAATAACCTTTTCATCAAGGGAAGGGTAAAGAGCATGATCGTAAGGTCGAACGGTGAAAATGTTTACCCTGAAGATATTGAATCGGTGATCAATAATTTCCGTCATGTAGTTGAATCCCTGGTGATTGAAAAAAAGGGAAAACTCGTCGCCCTCGTTCATTTCAACCAGGAGGAGATCGAGCTTCGTTACCAGTATCTCAAAAACGAAGTATCAAATTATGCCGATGAAAAGATCGAAGAACTTCGCCAGGAACTGCAGGATTACGTAAATTCAAGGGTGAATAAATTCTCGCAGGTGCAGCTCATCGTTGCCCAGCCCAATCCCTTTCAGAAAACCGCTACCCAGAAGATCAAGCGGTTTATGTATACGTAAACAAATTACAAATTAAGACTGAAAAATTCAACGAACAGGCACTGGAGGTGCTTTTCCGAAGCCATTTTAAGGGCCTTTGCGTTTTTGCTGTCGGTTATGTGAAGGATGAGGAGGCTGCCAAGGAGATTGTCCAGGATACGTTTGTCAGTCTCTGGGAAAAACGGCTGACAATCGACCTTTCCAGGCCGGTAAAAAGCTACCTCTCAACCTCAGTCCGCAACAAGTGCCTCAATTATCTCCGCGATCATAAAAAATTCAGCCGCGATCTCCTCGAGAATGAAAATCTTTTGGACGAAATGACCGTTGACCAGCCGGATACAATGGTCGAGTCGGAACTGCGCGACAGGATCGCCCGTGCCATGGACGAACTGCCCGAAAAATGCCGGGAAATCTTCCACATGAGCAGGCACCGGAACATGAAGTACCTGGAAATCGCCGACAAACTCCAGATCTCTGTAAAAACAGTGGAGACCCAGATGTCAAAGGCCCTGCAGCATATGCGCATCCGCCTTTCCGAATACCTCCCCGCGATCATCCTGGCAGTCGCCCTCCTTCGTTTTCCCGCCAGAATTTTTTTTGTCACCCTGTTACCCTGTTACCTTGTTACCCTGTTACCTTGTTGCCTTTTTATCCCTTACGCATCAGGGTAGCAGCGCTCAGAAGTGTATTATCTACGCCAACACACCATGGAAATAAAGAATACATATTATAACGATCTGATCACCAGGTATTTTTACGGGGAGGCGACCCCTGGCGATATCGTTGAACTGGAGCAGTGGGTCAAGGCCGATCCGGCAAACGCCACCCTGTTCACCGAATTTCAGAAAACCTGGAAAACAGTCGAACAAACCAGGATCGGATCCCCGGTTGACATTGACCGGGAGTGGAATCACCTGGCTTCGAAGCTGGGCATCGGGGAATATGAACCGAAGAGATCTCATCCGGGAATGACCATCACCCATCCTTCCAAGATGGAGGATCAATCTAAAATCGTACATCGTAAATCTAAAATTCTAAATTACGCGCTTCGCATCGCCGCCATCTTCCTGCTGTTGCTGATTCCAGCCTTCTTCCTCTATCGAAATTTTAACGGACCATCTGAACAGCAACTGACCTCGGGCAAGGAAATTACCACGCATACCCTTCCCGATGGGACCAGGGTCACCCTGTATGCCAACGCTACACTGACTTACCCTTCACGTTTTGACGGACCCTTCCGCAAGGTGGCCCTGAAGGGTGAAGGCTGGTTCGAAGTGGCCCATAATAAAAAGCAACCCTTCATCATCGCGGCCGGCAAAGTGAGGATCCGGGTGGTGGGCACCTCCTTTTCGGTGAATACCCAAACCATGCAGGATACCAAAGAAATTATTCTCTCCAGCGGGATGGTCAGGGTCTACTTTGAAAACAATCCTCAGAAGATGGCGCTGCTCCTTCCGGGTGAGAAGGCCGAACTTTCTGACAATGGGGAAGATATCCTGAAAACCGCCAATGAAGATGTAAACTTCCTTGCATGGAAAACCAGGCACCTGGTTTTCAACAACACGCCCCTGAGCGAGGTTGCTGACGTGCTTACCAAGGTTTACCTCACCAGGATCCGTGTGTATGATGACCAGATAAAGGATTGCAGAATTACCGCTACCTTTGACAAACAATCACTCGAATCGGTATTGAATGTACTCAAAGCCACCCTTGACCTCCGCGTCCATTTTAACGGTGCAGGATTCGATCTTTACGGAAATGGCTGTAGGCAAAGCCAGTAACCCAGGCATGCTGAAGGGTGCTCCCCCTGCATGTTTCCTTATTATTTTGTTCATATTCCTGTTGATCTCCTCCCGGACAGTGTCGCAGGATCTTCAGCAGAAGATCACCCTCAGAATGTCCAATAAATCCATCTCAGAGGTTTTAAAGGAGATCACTCATTTGTCGGGGGTCGATTTTTCCTATAATCCGCAGCGTATTCCGGTTGATCAGCCTGTTTCGGTGCAAGCAAAGAACAAATCCGTGGCCTGTATCCTGGATGAAATACTCATTCCCCGCGGAATCACCTACCTGAAGGTGGAGAACCACCTGGTGCTTAAAGCCGCTGTCTCTGCCGGATCAGTGGAGGAATACAACGCAACCGGCACAACGGCAAAATATACCCTCAGCGGTTTTCTCACCGATAAGAGTTCGGGGGAGGTGCTGATCGGGGCCAACATCTACATCCAGGGCACCACGGTCGGCACCATGACCAATGGCTATGGATTTTATTCGCTTACCCTGGGCAGCGCCGATTATCCCGTGGTATTCTCCTATGTGGGATACAAGGAGGTGGTGAAAAGGGTGAACATGACGGAGGATACCCGGCTTTCGGTCGAGATGGAAGAGGAAAAAAGGGAGATCAAAGAGGTGGAGATCATAGCGGAAGAGCGCAGTTCGGAATTACGGAATTCCCAGATGAGCGAATTCAGGTTCTCACAAAAAACACTGTCACAACTGCCCGGGTTCGGCGGGGATCTCGACATCATCAGGGCGCTGCAGGCCGTTCCGGGCATCCAGACCTATGGCGACGGCTCGTCGCTCTATTATGTCCGTGGCGGCAACAGCGACCAGAACCTGCTGCTCATCGACGAAGTCCCCGTTTACAACCCGGCCCATCTGTTTGGTTTTTTTTCGGCCTTTGCCCCGGATGCCATCAACAGTGTTCAGATTTATAAGGGTGATTTCCCCGCCAGGTTTGGAGATCGTCTTTCATCGGTGATCGATATCAAGGCAAGGGAGGGCAACATGAAGCGCTTCGGGTTTTCGGGAAATGTGGGTCCCTATGCCTCCAATGTCACGCTGGAAGGGCCCATCATGAAGGACCGGGCCTCCTTTTTTATCTCCGGCAGAGTATCTACCCTCAACTGGCTGAACAACCTGGAGATGTTCAACAAGAATTTCGATTTCCGGTTTTTCGACATCAATGCCAAGCTGAATTACCGGCTGAACGACAACAACCGTTTCTTCTTTACCTTTTACACCGGCCGGGATGTCTTCAGCCGTTTTCCGTCTGCCGAGGTCAACTCGATGGGGATCACCTGGGATAACCTGGCCGGAACGATCCGGTGGAACCACCTGTTCAGCAACCGGCTTTTCTCCAACACCACGCTCAATTACGGACGGTACAACTATTCGCTTAACCTTCCGCAGGAACAGGACGGTTACTGGAAATCAGCCATCTCAAACCTGACCCTGAAAACAGATTTTGCCTGGTACCTGAATCCGGCCAACACCATCCGGTCAGGGCTGGAGGTCACCTACCACTATTCTAACCCGGGAAATGTCACCACCGAAAACGGAGGCAACTCCCCATATGTGCCCGCTGTGGCTGAATATCATTCGATGGAATATGTGTTTTATGCATCCAATGAACAAAAGATCGGGAAGCGGTTTTCCATGCGTTACGGGATCAGGCTGCCTGTTTGGCAGGATATCGGACCCACGGATGTTTACTATTTCGACGCCAACCACCAGGTGATCGACACCATCAGTTACGGAACAGGGGTTGGTTATTCCACCGCCTTCAGCCCCGAACCGCGTCTGAACCTTCAATACCAGCTGGATGCAAAATCCTCCGTGAAGGCCAGCTACAGCCGCACCAGCCAGTTCCTCCAGCTGCTCTCCAATTCAACAGGTCCCTTTACATCCCTTGAAGTTTGGGCTCCAACCGGTCCGAACATCCAGCCGCAAACAGCCGACCAGGTGGCCGTGGGTTATTTCAGGGAGCTGTTCCAGTCGAAGTTCACCCTCTCGGTGGAGGGTTATTATAAGTGGTTCCACGACCATGTTGACTACCGCGATCATGCCAACCTCCTGTTTAATCCGCTCATCGAAGGAGAGTTGCGGTTCGGCAAAGCCTGGTCCTACGGGGTCGAGTTCATGCTGCGGAAGTCGACCGGCAAGCTGACAGGCTGGATCGGCTACACCTGGTCGAGGGCCCTCGTCCAGACGCCCGGTGTAAACAACGGAAACGTTTACCCGGCCAACTATGACCGTCCAAATGATATCTGTATCAACATCACATGGGATGACAAGAAACACTGGATTTTTACTGCCAACTGGATCTACCTCACTGGCGGGGCCATTACGACTCCCGTGGGATTTTATTACAACAACGGTTATTCCGTGCCCATTTATGGGGATAAGAACAATGACCGTCTGCCCGATTATCACCGGCTCGACATCTCGGCCACCTATATGTTCAATAAACCGGGAAACAGGTACCAGCACAGCCTGGCGATCACACTGTACAATGCCTATGGAAGGATGAACCCCTTCTCGGTCAGTTTCAACAAGATGATGAACGACAACGGCGAATTCGTGGTGCCATCGAACCTCAACGGGGCCTACGACCTGGTGCCGACTTCGATCTCCGTTGCAGGGATCATCCCGTCAATCAATTATCAATTCAAATTCTGATGCGCCCGATCCTGCTGCTCACCGGTCTGATTTTTATTCTCCAGGGATGTGTGAAGGAGCGTTCATGGAGCCTGAAGGATGCACCTCCCGCAAAACTCATGGTCGACGCGGTCATCACCGATGAGGTAAAAACACATAAGGTGATCATCTCCTGGCCGGTGGCGGAACTTAACCAGGCACCATCGCCTGTAACCGGTGCCGGCGTGCTGATCAGCAATGAGGATTCCACCTGGCGTCTGACTGAAAACCCGCCCGGGTCGGGGATCTATTGTACGCCATCCTCATTTTTTACCCGGCTTCAGAAAAATTACACCCTCTTTATCTCGGCCGGGGAAAAGGTGTACACGGCTAAGACCGTCATGAATGCCGGATCTTCCTTCGGGGAACTTCAATACACCAAAAATGACGATGATGACCTCTATTACGTTGACTGGGTGGCCAATGCATTCAGCACCGGGGATGCCGCCATGTGGGAGCTGCTCATCGACTGGTCGATGGTACCGGGATATGAGCACCTCGATTCGCTGGACAACCATGCCAGGATGCTTTTTTATACGCTGCCGACGCTGGATGTAAGCGAGGTGTTCGCCCCCCGGATGCAGTCGGTGAATTTCCCGGCCGGCACCCGGATTGTTGAACGCAGGTATTCGCTTACCCGGCAGCACGCTGAATTTATCAGGGAGCTGCTGCTTGAAACCAACTGGGCCGGCGGACTATTTACCGTTGCCTCGGCCAATGTGGTCACCAATCTGAGTGATGGGGCTTGCGGTTATTTCGGGGCCTGCGCGGTTACTGAACTTTCGGTGGTGGTGACTCCCCTGAAACAGGAAAAATAAAATAAATGATCGCATCAGGGTATCTTCTCCTTCGGGTGTATTATCTTCAAGAAACCAGAATCAATCCAAACTTTAACCAAAACTATGAAAACAAATCTTATCCGTATCGCATTCCTGTTCCTGGCTGTAACCGGATTGTCCCTGTCAGGATGTAAAAAAGATAAAAATGCAGCTGGTTCAGACGATTCTGCCTCCATGCAGCAGCTTTCGAAGGATGAGGAAGCCGTTGAATCCGCCTCCGATGAGTCTATGAATGATGTCAATAATTTCCTTTCAGGTGGAAACCTGAAATCGACCGAGAAGGTTCCTTGCGGTGCAACGGTCGATTCAACCGCCGTGGTCAACGACACGATCACCATCTACATTACTTATAATGGCAAAAACTGCAGCGGCACCCGTTCCCGCACAGGCAAGGTGGAAATTAAAAAACAGCTTGGAACCCATTGGTACCAGGCTGGCGCCACCGTGATGATCAGGCACATCAATTTCACCATTACCAAGGTTTCAAACCAGAAATCAATCACCTTAAACGGGTTGAAGGTACACCAGAATGTGAGTGGAGGACTGATCTGGCAAGTTGGAAACGGCGTCGATGCCATTGTTTACCGCACCTGGGGGGCTGTAAATGTCACCTTCGAGGATGGTTCAAGCAGAATCTGGAATGTAGCACGCCAGAAAACCTATACCGGAACAGCTCCGGGAAACCTGATGCTGACTACCGATGGCTTCGGTACATCCGGTGAGTATAGCAACCTGCTTACCTGGGGTATCAACAGGAAGGGAGAAAATTTTTATACCCGGATCATGCAGCCTGTGGTTCACCGCCAGGTTTGCGACTGGGACCCGGTTTCGGGAATCAAGAAACATGAGATCCCGGCCGATTCAAAAAGCGCTACACTCACCTTCGGATACGACAGCAATGACCAGCCTGTCACCGGTGATGCCTGCCCGACGAAATTTAAACTTGACTGGCAGAGAAATAACAAATCGGGAACAATCTTTCTTTGGCTATAAAATCTAAATTGAACTGCCAAAGCCGCTCCAATCATTGGGGCGGCTTTTACTATGTACGTATTAATCGTAACATCCGATATACCGGGAGATGACCATCCGCTGGATTTCGGAAGTGCCTTCTCCGATTTGGAGGAGGCGCTGGTCACGGTAGAAACGTTCGATGTCAAAGTCCTTCATCAGGCCGTAGCCGCCATGGATCTGAACCGCTTCGTCTGCCACCTCCCGTGCAATTTCAGAACAGTAGAGTTTCGCCATGGCTGCCTCTTTCGCATAGGGCTGGTTGTTCGATTTCAGCCAGGCGCCTTTATAAAGGAGGTTCCGGGCCAGTTCGATCTTGGTGGCCATGTCGGCCAGTTTAAATGCATTCACCTGGAACTGGGCAATCGGTTTGCCGAATTGCTTGCGGGCTTTGGCATAGGTCATGGCCATTTCAAAGGCTCCCTGGGCCAGGCCAAGCCCCATGGCGCCGATCGCCAGCCGACCGCTGTCGAGGGTGCTGAGCATGATCCTTGATCCCTCCCCGCGTTTGCCCAGGAGATTCGTCGCCGGCACTTTGCATTCATCAAAAAAGAGCTGGGATGTATCCGAAGCCCGCCACATCATCTTTCCGTGCATGGCTACCCGCCTGAAACCGGGCGTGTCGGCATCGACCAGGATGGTCGAGAACTCCTTCTGCCCGCTGGTCTCCCCCGAAACCACCTGGACCGTCGCCCCCTTGTTGATGGAGGAGGCGCCGTTGGTAATGAAAATCTTTGAACCGTTGATGATCCATTGGTCACCATCCAGCCTCGCCGTGGTCTTGGTGGCCCGTGAATCGCTCCCTGCATCCGGCTCCGTCAGTCCAAAAGCCCACAGAGCATCGCCGGTTGAAAGCATGGGAAGGTACTTTTTCTTTTGCTCCTCAGTCCCGTAATTCAGGATGGGACCGATCCCCAGTGAAATATGGGCTGCCAAAGTGGCTGCCTGCGAACTGTCGATGCGTGCCAGTTCCTCCACCGCAATGACATAGGCCAGGGTATCGAGGTCGAGTCCGCCGAATTCATGCGGCGTCCGCAAACCGAAGAAGCCAAGTTCTCCCATCCGCTTGGTCAGCGGAACCGAAAACTCTGCTTTTTCATCCAGCTCCCTGGCAATTGGTTTAATTTCCCGCTCGGCAAAATCCCTGACGGACTTACGGATCATGTGATGTTCTTCAGTCAGATACATGTTGGTATGTTTTAAGATAAATTTTCAAATTTCATTCGTCACTCGTCATTCGTCATTCGTCATTCGTCACTCATTTAAAGATCTTCCTCGCCAGCATCCGGGCCTCCTCCCATGCTTTTTTATCAATGCTTCCCGGCTCCTCCTTTTCCTCTGCAAAAGCAATAAGGTTCCCGGTATCAAGGTTCCCGAGCATCTCTTTGCCGGTCATCGGGCATCCGCCTAGTCCGCTGATCACCCCGTCGAAACGGCGGCACCCGGCCGAATAGGCAGCATCTGCTTTTTCATGCCATCCCCGGTTTGTCGTATGCAGGTGCAGCCCGAATTCCACATCCGGGAACATCGGAATAAGGGTTGAGAAGACCTCCGAGATCACCGGAACATCAATTTCGATGGATACATTCGACAGCGGAATGATCCTGGCCCCGGCTTCGTAAAGTTTGCCAACCCATTCTGCCAGCAGGTTTACGTTCCATGGATCTCCATAAGGATTCCCGAAGGCCATGGAGATATAGATCACCGCCTGTTTGCCGGTATTTTTACACAGGCCGGTCACAAATTTTGCTGTTTCCAGCGATTGTTCAACGGTCGACCTCACATTCAGTTCCAGAAAGGTGGGGGATAAGGAGAAGGGATAGGAGATGTGCGTGATCTCCTTCACATGGGCCAGTTGTTCAGCCCCGCGTGTGTTCACTGCCAGGAACATAATGTTTGAAGATGTCCCGGCCAGATCAAGTTGTTTCAGTACATCCAGCGAATCGGCCATTTGCGGGATGATCCTGGAGGAGACCACGCTCCCGGTCTCCACGGTATCAAATCCCACCCTGAGCAGCCGATTCAGATAGGATATCTTTTCCCCTGCCGGAATCATGCGGGGAAACCCCTGCATCCCTTCACGCGGTGATTCAATGATCTTTATCACGCCTTGCCGGTTAATGATTTCGGGATGCGGCCATTCCTGATCGATTCGGAACGGAGGCGCCGCCCCACGATCCGTTCAACCATCAAACCGATCTCCAGGACCCTATCCAGGTCGAGCTGGGTGTCGATACCCATTTCATCCATCATCACCACCATATCCTCGGTAGAGACCAGCCCCACGAGATTCGGATCTTTATAATAATAACTTCCGGTGCCGCTTACGGGGACGCCGCTCACAAAATTGGCCGGCTGTCCGCCGATCCCCCCCATGGTCGATTCGTAATTGACCATCCCGGCCTGCAATGCTGCCAGTACATTGGCCATGCCCCAGCCTCGGGTGGTATGAAAGTGGACGATCTGCTTTTCAACCTTCACCCCCGCGTCGAGCAGCATGGAATAATACCTGTAAACACGGTCGGGTGAGGCGGACCCATCATGATCGGCATGTTCCACATCGTTCACTCCGATGTCGAGCCAGCGCCTGGTGAATTCAATCGCCCTCTCCAGCCTGGTAGGCCCCTCGATCGGGCAGCCCCAGATGGTGCTGACCGTTCCGTTCACCTTCAGGCCGGCTTCCCTGGCCATCGGAATATATTTTTCAGCCATCTTCCAGTAATCCTCCAGGCTGAGACCTGAATTTTTCCGGTGATGCGATTCGCTGGTCGATACCATCATCAGGATGCGGTCGGGACCCCATCCCTCTTTCCTTGCCTGGATAGCCCGTTCTATCGCCTTTTCACGGATGGTGATGGCTGTAACGGATACCTGGCTGAGCTGCGATGCCACCAGCTTGCTGGCCCTGAGACGCTTCAGTACATCGTCGGCATCCCTGAACTGCGGCATTCCTGCAGGATTGCCGAGATTGGTCACCTCGATGTGCCTGAACCCGGCCAGGATCAGTTGCTCGGCAAGCCATACCTTGGCATCGGTGGGGATAAAAATTTCCTCGTGCTGAAACCCATCCCTGACGGTGATGTCTCCAATGGTTACTTTTTTGGGATAATTCATAAACAGCGATTAAGGATTGGTCATTGGTCATTGGTTATTGGACAAATTGGTCTTGAATTCAACAAGCGCCGTGGAACTCTCAACCCGGTCATTCACTGCCACGTTAACGGCCTTCACCACGGCATCACGGGGCGAAACAACCTGATTTTCCATCTTCATCGCCTCGATGATCACCAGCACATCACCCTTCAAAACCCGGTCCCCCTCCCTGGCCAATACGCGGATCACCTTGCCCGGCATAGGGGATGTAACATGGTTGCCGGCATGTCCCGCACTTTCATATACCGAGGCGGTGAACGATTCGGCCAGGATATCACGGCGCTTCATCCGGAATATATGACCGGCTGTACTAAGGTAGGCCTGGTTGTTGTCTCCTTCTGAGATCCAGGCAAAATAGGGATGATGATCGATGGTGAAATCAATGCGGTTTTGAGATATGATCAGGGGTGAAGGGTGATATTCTTTTCCATGGATATCGAACACATAGTGTTTATCTGAATATCCGGGGATTTTCACGATAACATCCGCTCCCTCGAACTGAAGGCTTATGCTCATCTGGTTTCTCCAGTAGCCGATCGTCTCCCAGAGATTTGGTTTGTCGCCACTTGAAGGATGGACCTTCCGCGTGTGCTTCAGGGTGTGCATCAGGTACCCGATCATGGGAACGTGGCCGGGAATGTCATTTTTTTCAGCGAGGATCGCCCCGGTGAGGGAGGCCGTATGTTCATCACAGAATTTTGTGGTGATTGAGTTCGAAACAAAGGCTTCGCTCCGGAGCAGTTCGGCCAGGTACGTAATGTTGGTGCTGATCCCATGGATAATGTAATCGTCCAGGGCGGTGAGCATCACCTGGCTTGCTTCAGCCCTGTCCTTTGCGCAAACCACCAGCTTGCAGATCATCGGATCGAAGGAGCTTTTTATCTCCGTACCGGCGGTGATGCCTGTGTCGATGCGAATCCCCGGAATTTCCGGTTCTTTGTAAAAGGTCATTTTCCCGGGGGATGGCTGGAAATTATTGGCAGGATCCTCTGCGTATATGCGGCACTCGATGGCATGGCCATGCTGACTGATATCTTCCTGTTTCAGCCTCAGCGTATTTCCTGCAGCCACATGGATCTGCTCCTCCACGATATCGATCCCGGTTACCATCTCCGTTACAGGATGCTCCACCTGGATGCGGGTGTTCATCTCCAGGAAATAAAAATTCAGATCCTTGTCAACCAGGAATTCAATGGTGCCGGCGTTGTTGTAACCAATGGCCTTCCCGATGGCGACGGCTGCTTCGCCGATTTTGGTTCGTACTTCGTCTGTGAGGGTGGGGGAGGGCGATTCTTCGATGATCTTCTGATACCTGCGCTGGATCGAGCATTCCCGCTCATAAAGGTGAATGACATTGCCAAAATTGTCACCCAGGATCTGAACCTCGATATGCCGCGGCTCTTCGATGAATTTTTCAATGTACACCGTTTCATCGCTGAAATAGGCCAGTGCCTGCCGGCTGGTTGCCTCCAGGGCCTCTGCGAGCTCATCTTCATGGTGAACGATCCGCATCCCTTTACCTCCGCCACCTGCAGCGGCCTTGAGCAAAACAGGAAATCCGATCAGGTGTGCACTCTTTGCAAGCTCCTCTTTGGTCCCCGTGATACCAGCCGTCATGGGGATGCCGATCTTCTTCACAAAGGCGCGGGCTTCGATCTTGTTTCCCATGATCTTCATGGCCTCGGGCCGTGGTCCGATGAAAATGATGCCAGCCTCCTCACATGCCGAAACGAACAGCGGATTCTCGGCCAGGAAGCCATAGCCCGGATGAATGGCATCAGATCCTGTCTGCCTGGCTATCCCGATGATCTTCGGAATGCTCAGATAGGTCTCGGCCAGTTCAACCTCCCCGATGCACCACGCCTCATCGGCCATGGTCACATGGAGGGAATCGGCATCCACCTGCGAATAGATGGCTACGGTTTTTATCCCCAGTTTTCGTGCAGTACGCATGATCCGTACGGCTATTTCTCCCCTGTTCGCAACAAGTATTTTATGGATCATTTTCATTCGTTCAACCGTTTTCATTTTACCCAATTGGGTTTGCGCTTTTCAAGAAACGCATTCATTCCCTCCTGGCCCTCTGCTGAAGCGCGTATTTCAGCAATCATCCGGGCTGTATATTCATACGCCTCCTCAAAAGTCAGGTTATTCGACACCTCATTGATGAGTGTTTTGCACTGGCTCATCGCTTCCGGTCCGCTGGTGCGCAGGAGCGCGATCACCCCGTCCAGGGTTTCATCCAGGGCCGCGGCAGGAACCGATCTGTTCACCAGCCTGAATCCTTCAGCCTCCTTCCCTTGAATTCTGCGGCCGGTAAGCATCAGTTCCCTGGCTCCGTATTCACCGATCCGTTTGATGACATAGGGCGAGATGCAGGCCGGGACGATCCCGATCTTCACCTCGCTCAGTGAGAAGGTGGCATCATCAGTACAATAGGCAAGGTCGCAGGCAGACAACAGGCCGTTGGCACCGCCCAGGGCTACGCCATGAACCACGGCCACGGTGGGTTTCGGGCAGTGGTAAATAGCCAGGAAACACCTGGACAACAATAGGCTTTCATTGTAATTCTGCGCATAGCTGTTCTGTGAAACTGCCTTCATCCAGTGCAGGTCGACGCCGGCGCAAAATGATTTGCCCCTTCCGCGGAGAACGACACACAGGGTTTGACTGTCAAGCGTTTCAAAACATCCGGTCAGCTCCCGGAGCATGGTTTCATCAAAGGCGTTGTGTACTTCGGGGCGGTTCAGCCAGATGGTGAAAACTCCATGGTCTTCTGTCGTTTCAATGGTTTTATAGGTGTTCATATTCACTAATCAATTGATTACCTGCAATCGTAAATCGTATATCGTAAATCGTATATTGAGATTACATTCTGAAGATTCCGTATTGGGTTCTTTCATATTTTTTATTCTGAGAGATGGCAATGGCCAGCCCCAGGATCTTCCGTGTGTCAACGGGGTCGATGATGCCGTCATCCCAGAGTCGGGCAGTGCTGAAGTAGGCGGAGCCTTCATCATCATATTTTTTCAGGATGGTCTGCAGCATCTTTTCCCGCTCTTCGGGCAAGAGTTTCTTCCCCGAAGCGGCCAGCTGGTCCTCCTTCACCGTGATCAGTACATTGGCTGCCTGTTCGCCGCCCATCACCGAGATTTTGGAATTGGGATACATGAAGAGGAAGCGGGGTTCATAAGCCCGGCCAGCCATGGCATAATTGCCGGCGCCGAACGAACCGCCAAAAACAACCGTGAATTTCGGCACGTTGGCATTGGCAACGGCATGGACGAATTTGGCTCCGTCGCGGGCAATGCCGGCGCGTTCATATTGTTTGCCGACAATGAACCCGGTGATGTTCTGCAAAAAGAGGATCGGGATGTTCCTGCTTGTGCAGAGTTCAACGAAATGGGCCCCCTTGAGGGCGGTCTCCCCGAAGAGCACCCCGTTGTTGGCCAGGATACCCACCGGGTAGCCCAAGATCCGGGCGAACCCGGTGGTGAGGGTAGGCGCATAGCGCTCCTTGAACTCATGGAAAAGACTTCCGTCCACGATGCGGGCAATGATCTCTTTCGAATCGACCGGCTTCTTCAGGTCAACCGGCAGGATGCCGTAAAGTTCTTCGGGATCATAAAAGGGCTCTTCTGCCGGGTGGATCTCCAGGGATTGATATTCGCTCCGCTGGATGGATTCAAAGATGTTCCTGCATATCTGGATGGCATGTTCATCATTTTCAGCCAGGTGATCAGCCACGCCCGATACCATGGTGTGTACCTCGGCGCCGCCCAGTTCTTCGGCGGAGACCACTTCACCGGTCGCCGCTTTTACCAGGGGAGGTCCTCCGATAAAGATGGTTCCCTGGTTGCGTACGATGATGGTTTCATCACTCATGGCGGGGACATAGGCCCCGCCTGCAGTACAAGAACCCATCACCACGGCAATCTGGGGGATTCCCTGGGCTGAAAGCCGCGCCTGGTTAAAGAAAAACCGGCCAAAATCATATTTGTCGGGAAACACATTGGCCTGTTCAGGAAGGAATACCCCACCCGAATCGACCAGGTAAACACAGGGAAGCCGGTTCTCCATGGCAATCTCCTGTGCCCTGACATGTTTTTTTATGGTCTCCTTCACATAGGTCCCCCCTTTGACGGTGGCGTCGTTGGCCACAATCATCACCTCCTTGCCGTGGATCACCCCGATGCCGGTAATGATCCCTGCCGAAGGGAACCCGTCGTCATACAGGCCAAATGCGGCAAGCGTGGAGAGTTCAATAAAAGGGGTATTGCGGTCGATCAAAAGGTCGATGCGCTCGCGGGCCAGCAGCTTACCGCGTTCCTTGTGCCGCTGCACAGCCTGCTCGGGCCCGCCTTTCCTGATGGTGGCCATGATCTCCCTGTAATGTCCAAGCAGCTTCATGTATTCTTCCCTGTTTTGCAGGTATTCCCGGCTGCCGACCTTGATCTTGCTTTCTATCCGAAACATGCGTTATATCTGAAATATGATGAATTGGCGGAATTCGTTCCAACACGCTCCACCCGAAATTATCGCCTACTAAATTAAGAATAATTCTAAATTATACAAACTTATCTGAAATATCCACCGTAACTTTGCGTTGAATTTGTAGAAAATTAAATCCGGATTGAACAACCTTATCGATATTGTCTATGAGGAGTTGACCCTGGAATCGCTGCTTGAATTTGAGCAGCTGAACGGGGAAAAAACCACGGTGAGAAAGGCTTTCATGCTCATGCTGAACCAGTCGGAGCGTGACCATGAACCGGGCTATGCCCGGATGGTGCTTGAAACAGCAAGAATTATCCTGGAGGACATGAACCTCGGGCCGGACTCCGTCAAATGTCTTATTCTCAAAAACTTGTCCGACAAGGGAATTTTATCGCCCGAAGCCATTGAATCGGAATACGGGAAGGTGGCCAGGGAGCTGATCGAAGGCATTCACAAGCTCGAAAGGCTGGATACCAAGAAGTACAGCACCAACAAGGAAAATTTTATCGGCTTGCTTCTCACCCTGTCCGACGATATCAGGGTGCTGCTTATCAGGCTCGGCATGCGCCTGTACGACATGCGCCATTTGTCGGACTATCCTCCTGAAAAGCAGCAGAAAATCATTGGGGAGACCATGGACCTGTATATCCCCATCGCCCACCGAATCGGGCTTTACCAGATTAAAAATGAACTGGAAGACCGGGTATTGCGCGCCACCGACCCGGAAACCTATGAGGTGATCGCAGCCAAGCTGAAGGAGACCAAAGCCGACCGGGATCAATATACGGCCGATTTTATCAGGCCCATCGAAAAACGTTTGCTTGAGAGCGGCTTCCAGTGCGAACTGAAAAGCAGGGTGAAATCGATCTCCTCCATCCGCAGGAAAATGCTCGCCCAGAAGGTTGAGTTCGAAAAGGTGTACGATTTATTTGCCATCCGGATCATCCTGAATCAAACAGTTGAAAATGATGCAGCCGACTGCTGGAAGATCTATTCGCTGGTTACAGATATTTATGCTCCGAACCCGCGCCGCCTGCGCGACTGGATATCATTCCCGAAGCCCACCGGGTATGAATCGCTGCACACTACGGTGATCGGTCCTGAAGGACGCTGGGTTGAAGTTCAGGTGAGAACGCGCCGCATGGATGAAGTAGCTGAAAAGGGTTTTGCTGCCCACTGGAAGTATAAGGAAGCAAGCAAGGCCCAGGCCAGATCCGATCTGTATGCCCGGATAAGGGAACTACTGGAAAGTCCCGCCCAGAGTTCACATGAAAAATCGGTCAGCAGCGATAAAAAGGCACTCTATTCGAATGAGATCTTCATCTTTACCCCGAAAGGTGATCTTAAAAGACTTAAATTGGGATATTCCGTTCTGGACTTTGCATTTGAAGTGCACTCCGAGATCGGATCAACCTGCACAGGCGCCATTGTCAACGGGAAGATGGTTCCGCTGAAATACATCCTTCAGAACGGGGATACCGTAAAAATACTGACCTCGAAAACCCAGAAGCCCAACCCGGGATGGCTTGAAATCCTGAAAAGCCCGCGAAACATTGCACGCGTCAAACACGCGCTGAAAATGGAGTTGTATAAGGAGGCCGATTTCGGGAAGGAGATCATTAAAAATAAGCTGACCCAGCTGGGGGTTGAATTTACCGATCCGGTCATCAACAAGGTTGCCGCCTATTTCAATTGCGAGACCATCCTGGATCTGTACCAGCGTTTTGGCGAAGGAAAGATAGATCCGAGCAAGATAAAGAAAGCCTTGCTGGAACCTGATCAGGGAGTGCCACCCGCCCTTGCCAGGGAGGAGACCTTTCCCGAAAGGGTTTCGGAAATGATGGCGGGAAAAGAGGACTATGTGATCATCGATCCCCTGATTAAATCACTGCATTATCAGTTCGCCAAATGTTGTGCCCCTTCGCCGGGCAGCTCCATTTTTGCTTTTGTCAGTGTTTTACAGGGAATCAGGATTCATAAAACGACCTGTAAAAATGCACACCAGCTGATTACCAGATACCCCTACCGGGTGCTTGAGGCCAGATGGAAAAATGATGTATGAGATGGAGAACGACCTGGTCATTGAGGTAAAAAACGTCCAAAAATCCTTTAAGGCAGTGCATGCCGTGCGGGGAATTGACCTTCGCATCGGCCCGGGACAGTTTGTGGCCATCCTGGGGCCGAACGGGGCTGGTAAAACAACCCTGGTTGAGATGATCGAGGGAATCCAGCAGCCCGACAAGGGGGAGATCTTCATCCTGGGCAAATCATGGAAAGGCAATGAGAACTATCTTCGCCGCATGATCGGACTCTCGCTGCAGGAGACCCATTTCATTGAAAAGCTGACAGTATGGGAAACACTCCGGCTCTTCGCCAGTTTTTTCCGGATCGGGAAGGAGCGTTGCGAGGAGATATTGTCCCTGGTAGCACTGGAAGAGAAGAGAAAGGCCTGGGTCGTGAACCTCTCGGGAGGACAACGTCAGCGTCTTGCCCTCGGGATCTCCATGCTGAACAAGCCGAAGATCCTGCTGCTCGATGAGCCGACCACCGGACTGGATCCCAACGCGCGGCGCGAGATCTGGGCCATCCTGCATAAACTGAAGGATCAGTCGCAAACCTCCCTGATCCTGACAACCCATTACATGGAAGAGGCCGAACAACTTTGTGATTACATTGTAATCATCGACCACGGAAAGATCCTGAAACAGGGAACGCTGACCGAATTGCTGGGTGAAATTCAGGATCTTCCTGTAAAACCCGCCGAAACCCGTAAAATCACCCTTGATGACCTTTTTACTTCACTAACCGGCCGCCATCTCAATGATTGAACGCGTCACCAACAGCCAGCTGTATCAACTGATCATGGCCAACATCAAAGAGCTGATCCGTGAACCGGGTGTGCTGTTCTGGGGAATTGTCTTCCCGATCCTCATGTCGCTCGGACTGGGGGTGGCCTTTACCAAGAAAAAGGATGTCGTCATCCCCATTGCGGTGATCGGGCAAAACCATGTGATCCACCATCCGGCCGATACAACGTCGGTCCTGCTCTCCTTTCTTCAGAATAACAGGGCAACACTGGAAAGAAATAACCAGGGGTTTGTCGGGCGAAGGCTTACCATTCCGGATGATAAACTTGGAAACACAACATTCATTTTCCTGGCCATGAACTGGCAAAAGGCCATGGTGCTGCTCAAGCGCGGGAACCTGAACATCGTGCTGGATGAAAGAATGGGGAGGGTCCAGTATCATTTTGACCCGATGAATCCCGATGCGCAGCTTACCTACCTGAAATTGTCCAAACTTTTGAATGCGTCCGGCCCGGTTGTACAGGCTGCCAACACGGAGATCAACCCGCTGACGGTAAGCGGCACGCGTTACATCGATTTCCTGGTTCCCGGGCTGATTGCCATGGGGGTGATGATGTCGTGCATGTGGGGGGTGAGCTATGCCATCATTGAGCGCCGGTCGAAAAAACTGCTGAGGCGGATGGTCGCCACCCCGATGAAGCGCTCAAACTTCCTCATTGCCCTGATTGCGGTTCGCATGCTGATGAATTTCGTGGAGGCAGGATTGCTCTTCCTGTTCGCCTGGCTCGCCTTCAATATTACGATCCAGGGAAGCGTGACGGCTTTGCTGGCTCTGTTCATTGCCGGAAATGTGGCTTTTGCCGGCATTGCCATATTTATCGCCTCGCATACGGCCAAGACCGAAATCGGGAATGGATTGATCAACGCGCTGAGCATGCCCATGATGGTCCTGTCAGGGATATTCTTCAGCTATCATAATTTTCCAGAATGGAGCATCCCCGTCATTCAGAAATTTCCGCTTACCATGATGGCCGACGGGATGCGGAGCGCCTTTATTGAAGGAGCCGGATTTGCCGAACTTTCCATGCCGATCATCGTCCTCTCAGCCATCGGGATCGTTTTCTTTACCGCCGGCATGCGGATATTCAAGTGGCATTGATAAAAACAAAAGAGGCTGTCCCAATTGAGACAGCCTCTAAGATTAAAATCGTTTTTGGTTAAGCTTATACCAGTTTAACATTTACAGCATTTAATCCTTTTTTACCTTCGGTCAGGTCGAATGTTACTTCGTCATTTTCCCGGATACGGTCAATTAAACCAGAGGCATGAACGAAATATTCTTTGCCTGTCTCGGAGTCCATAATAAATCCAAATCCTTTTGACTCATTAAAGAATTTTACTTTTCCATTTTTCATAATAATAATCGAATTTAAAATAATATCCGCAAAGGTAGATATAAAATTAATAGGATCAACAAAATAATTAAAAAACTTATTGTCGGTCTATTTTTTTCTGAATCCGCCTTTGCGGAAAGTACCTTTGTGTTTTTGCGGATCGAAGACAGGACCCTCGCCAAGATGGACAGGAATGGCTCCTTTATAGATGGATTTCCCCAGGAGCCGTTCAATGACCGCAAACTTGCCCTGGTCTTTTTCATTGATCAGCGTGATGGCGGCCCCTTTTGCCTGGGCACGTGCCGTTCGGCCGATTCGGTGGATGTAATCCTCCCCGTCGTTGGGCACATCATAGTTGATCACCATGTCAATGTCCTCGATGTCGATGCCCCGTGAAACAATATCGGTAGCCACCAGGATATTCAGTTCCTTGCTCCGGAAGCGGTTCAGCACACCTTCCCTGGCCTGCTGGTCAAGGTCGGAATGAATCTCTTCGGCATTCAGCCTCAGTTTTTTCAGGGAGGCACTCAGTTGTTTGGTTGAACTTTTTGTGGAGCAGAAGATAAGGATGCTGCGCAGTTTAAGGTCTTTTAAAAGATACTGAACAAGCGGGATCTTCTGGGTGTCGTATACCACATAGGCCATCTGCAGGATGTTTTCGGCAGGCTTGGATGGGGCAATATTTATTTCCAAAGGCTCCTTCAGGATTTTTCGTGCAAGCTCACGCATATCTTTGGGCATGGTGGCCGTAAAACACAGGGTTTGCCTTTCGGCGGGCACATACGACATGATCTTCAGGATGTCGTCGTAAAACCCCATGTCGAGCATGCGGTCGGCTTCATCAAGGATCAGGTACCGCAGACTGGAAAGATTGACATAACCCATATTCAAATGGGCGATCATCCTTCCCGGGGTACAGATCACCATGTCGGCGCCGTTGGCCAGGGCCTGTCTTTCTCGTGAAAAGGAGGCCCCATCGGTGCCGCCATACACCGGGATCGAACTCACCGGGGTAAAATAGGAGAGGCCCTCCATGTGCTGGTCAATCTGCTGGGCCAGTTCCCGCGTTGGAACAATCACCAGCGCCTTGATGGCATCATCGTGGGGCGTCGAAATGATTTTCTGGATGATGGGCAACAGGAATGCTGCCGTTTTACCCGTCCCGGTCTGGGCCGACCCGATGATGTCCCTGCCGGCTAAAATTGCGGGAATTGCCTGTTCCTGGATGGGGGTGGCGCTTTCATACCCCAGAGCATCAATCCCTTCGATCAAACGCGCCTCAAAACCAAAATCGTGAAATGTCAAATTGCTAAATTATTGGACAAAGGTACGGAAAAATCGTGACGCGTGACGCGTGACGCGTGACGGAAAAATCGTAAATCGTAATTCGTAAATCGTAATTGGTTATTGGTTATTCGTCATTTGTCATTCTCAACGGGTGTGCTTCGGTGCTGAACACGACCTTCTTCAGATCAAGGGTGTGTTCGGGGGCAAAAAGGAGGTAGGCATATTTCAGCGTTTCGGCGAGGAAGAAACTTTCCATCGAATCGGATTTCTCCAGCGTCCTTACGTTTTTTATTTCGGCGTACCCGGCGTCGGTCCTGCATTTTTGGAGGATGTCATTGATCATGCGCTGTCCCATCCGGAGATATTCCTCGTTGTGCGTCTGGCGGTAAAGGTAAAAGCAGCTTTCGATATTCTCTGGCCGGAGGGGATATTCAGGATAGCGTATGGAGTCATTCCTGAAATCAAACTCTTCGGGTTCGATGTTGAAGGTGGTCCACATGTAAAAATTCCCCCGTTGAATTTTTGCGGCCGTGGCGGTATCGCCCGACAAGGCCAGGATCCCGGCATAAAATGCATCCAGGGCCCCATAGAACGGATGAGTCTCCCTGCCCGATTTCATATCCACCCGTGTAAAATACCAGCCCGAAGGCACCTCTGTTAACAGGTATTTCCTGATGGCCTTGTTGTGGATCTCCCAGGCCTGCCTGCAATCCCTGTCTCCAAAAAGCAGCCACGCCTTATACAGATATTCGTAGTAGGAATCGATGCGGGCCCCGATCTGGCTTTCGGTATTCCGCCATTCTCCGGTATTTACATTGATGGTCGTGCCCACCAGGTCGATGTCGCTGCGCCTTTTAAACACCTCAAAAGCAGCCTTTTTTGCCACCTGGTAAAAGGTTGAATCGTGCGTATATTGGGTCAGTTTGCCAAACTCGAGCAGGTAGGTTCCGATTTCAGCGGGGTTACTCAGCGAATCACGGGTTTTACCGGTTACCAGGTTTACATAACGATAGGGCATTCCGGTTGGTGAGTTGAATGCCGGGAGTAACCTGCGCCCAAGATCGGTGGCCAACTCCAGCAACTTCATATCCCCCGATAATTCATAGGCCGACAACAGCCCGCCCATCATCCGGATATTGATCTCAAACAGCTGAACCTCCTGGTCAACATTGAACCTCAGCCCGGAGACCACCATTTCCCCGGCCTCCTTTGCCTCTTTTTTTAACCCGAGAAGGTAAAAGGTGTCAAAAGCATCCATCGGAGTCATCAGGAAGGAGGTTCGATACCAGTTATGCCCTTTTTTACTGATGGGCATGAGCGCATCATAGCCCGATGCATATTTCTTGTAACCCTTCCAGGCATATCTGCAGGCCTCCCTGATTTGACTGCATTGAACAGCCTTCTCCCGTGTGGTATAGGCTTTCTGCGATTGCGCATGAATTGAAAATACAATGAAAATCGTTGTTAGAAATAAGAGGCAACTCTTCGTTCTCATCAAATCATTTTTTTTGATTCCAAAAGCCCAATGAGGGTCCCCACAATTTCGTCAATCGTGAGGGAACTGCAATTAAAGGTGACATCAAAGAGATAGGGATGGAATTTTCCACCTGTCATCATTTCAATAAAGGCCTTACGTTTTTTATCCATTTCAACCACCATTTTGGATGATTCCAATGTGGAAAGATTCCTTGTTTTACTGATCTCAGAAACACGCCATTCCTGCGGAGCCTGCAAACGGATATGGACTGTGTTTGGATATTTCTGCAAAATTCCTACACCGCCCCTGCCAACGATGACCACATATCCCTGATCGGCAATGGAACGAACCACCATGGAAACAGTCTTGCGCATCCGGTGATTGCTGACATACGTCGTTGTGAAAGATGCCAACACATCTTCGAGGATCCCTTTCCCGCCTGAACTCAGGAGGAAATTCACATCGGTAGGGTTTAACTCCAGTCGCCTGGCTGTCACTTCAACCACCTCCTTGTTGATAAACCGCCACTTTCTGGGTTTTCCTTCACCATTCCTTTTGTTCAGTGTGAGGGTCAGTTGCTGGGCGATCAGTTTTGAAGGACACCCGAACTCTCTGGAAATGGTAATGACCGGCCCGGGGTGCGATGGGTTTTCAATTCCCCGTTCAGCAAAGGCGCGGTCCAAATATTCACGTAACAGGTTTTCCATAACTCCTCCTTATTTATTGGTGGATTTATACAAATATACAAAATATCAACCCTTAATACAAGAGAAAGAATGGCAAAGGAGCCCTTTCCTGTAAGGGACTTTATTCTTTTTTATCTCATCTTTCAGGTTCTGAAAATACCCTTTGCTTATATCTAAAATATATTTGTAAATTTGCAGCCCTTTAGAATGGGGCTTTACCCCCGGAAACAGAGAATGTTCTTTTCAAATAATAGCAATACATCGGGATGTAGCGCAGTTGGCTAGCGCACCACGTTCGGGACGTGGGGGTCGGAAGTTCGAGTCTTCTCATCCCGACTTTTTTATTTCATGCCTCTTTAGCTCAGTTGGTAGAGCAGCTGATTCGTAATTAGCAGGTCGGGGGTTCAAGTCCCCTGAGAGGCTCACAGATATTCAACCACTTACGAGTAAAATTGTGAGTGGTTTTTTGTTTCCTGCCAGCTTCTGATGAAATTTTCCACTTTTTTACCTTCCTTATAGGTGACAGGAAGTTGAACATTTTAGAACAACATCCCTGATATCCCAAGACAAATTACCTCCCCAATCCCACCTGACAAAGTGAAATGGGTGGCCATATAAAGTACATTTTCCGGGAGGACTTTTTTACAATGGTTCGGTGAGATTCAGGGACAAACGGATGATTTGATTATCCATAGGCCGATTTAACAATACCAGCTCAAATGTTTTAAGGTCAGACGAATATGATGATCAGGCTGAATCGGCGGAAGAGAGGTCAAATGTACCGGTTTTCCATCATTCCTCCGGAATAATTGCACATAATGCATCAAAAAAGAAAATAGTAATTAGCTTTGTGGAATGTTACAAAACTCAGCCATCGTTCTTTAACATATTCAAAATATTGCGTTGCTAATATTTCCATGAGTTGAAAGGTGCGGAGGTTCACGCCCTTTTTCTTCTGTCGCCACATCATACCAGCGAACCAATGACATAGTGCTTACCAACAGCTCATGAAAAACACCCATACCAAGTCCGAATCCGAAACCCTTCGCCAGAAGGCCGAAGCGTTGCTGAAGTTGAAGCCTTTTTCCGAAGCTGAAATGCTTGCGCTTATTCAGGAACTGGCTTTCCAAAACGAAGAGAAAGCAAAACGGGCTGACGAGCTTATCATAGCCAACAAAGAACTTGCTTTTCAAAACGAAGAGAAAACAAAGCGGGCCGATGAGCTGCTCATTGCCAACAAAGAACTTGCCTTTCAAAACAAAGAAAAAGCAAAGCGTGCCGATGAAATAATCATTGCCAATGAAGAAATTGCTTTTCAGAAAGAGTTAATCATTGCAAAGAACAAAGCGATAAGACTCACGCATGAGCTTGAGGTGCACCAGGTCGAGTTGGAAATGCAAAACAAAGAGCTCTCCTATGCAAAAGAAAAAGCTGAAACTGATGCCAAAAAATATGCTGAATTGTACGATTTCGCTCCTTCAGGATATTTTACGCTTTCCAATGAAGGAACGATTACCGAGGTCAACCTAAGCGGGGCAACTCTGCTTGGCAAAGCTCGCGCTCAATTATCAGACAACCGTTTTGGTTTTTTCGTTTCCAACGACACAAAACCGATTTTCAATCTGTTTCTGGATAAGGTTTTTAGCAGCAAGGCAAATCAGTCCTGTGATCTAACCCTGTCGACCAGGGGAAACTTGCCGATGTTTGTTCATCTTACGGGCATCGTTAGCGAAAATGGAGAACAATGCCTGGTGAGCATGGTTGACATCACCGACAGCAGGATTATGACTGCATTGCAACAAAGCGAGCAACGTTTCCGTGCCGTTGTGGAGTGGTCACCTTATTCGATTGTCATTCACCGGGATTTGAAAATAATTTATGTCAATCCCGCAGCCATTAAAATGTTTGGCGCATCATCTGCGGAAGACTTTGTTGGAACTAAAATATTGGATCGGGTTCATCCTGATTGCCATCAAATCGTGCTGGATCGAATACGCAGGGGGATTGATGATGGCATCAATGCACCGTTGACCGAGTTAAAATACTTCAAGTTCGATGGAACGATCATAGATGTAGAAGTACAGGGAACACCAATTACATACGACGGAGCCCCGTGTATTCATGCTGCCATGCGCGATATCACAGAGCGCAAGCAGGTGGAGGTAGCGCTGCGTGAAAGCGAAGCAAATCTGCGAATCGCTCATCTCTATACGCGAAGCCTCATTGAAGCAAGTCTTGACCCCTTGTTAACTATCAATACTGACGGAAAAATTTCGGACGTCAATTCTGCAACTGAAAATGCTACCGGATTATTGAGGAACCAACTGATTGGGACAGACTTTTCTGATTATTTTACTGACCCTGAAAAAGCAAAAACCAGCTATCAGAAAGTGTTTGAACAGGGGCAGGTGATTAATTATCCGCTCACTATTTGCCACGCATCCGGCAAATTGATCGATGTACAGTACAATGCAAATGTGTTCAAGGATGAGCATGGAAAAATACTTGGGGTTTTCGCTGCTGCACGCGATATCACAGAGCTCAAGCAGGCCGAAGATGAATTGCGGCGGAGCCATGCCAGATACATTTCAATGATATCCAATATATCAGACGTAATCGGCATTATGGGAGCAGATGGCATCATGACATACAAAAGCCCGAATATCGAAAAATGGTTTGGATGGCTGCCTGAAGACCGTGTCGGCACCAGCGGTTTTTCAACAGTCCATCCGGATGATCTGGACCGTGTTGGAAAAGTCTTTTATTCTTTGTTCGATAAAGATAACTCGGTAAAAACATTGGGATTCAGGTATCTATGTAAAGATGGAAGTTATAAGCCAATAGAACTTACAGCGGCCAATCTTTTGAATGATCCGTTTATTCATGGCGTATTATTGAATTACCGGGATATTACAGCCCGAAAGCAAATTGAGGAGCAACTAAAACAAACCGCTACCCGTCTGGCATTGGCTACCACTGCCGGTGGCGTGGGTATTTGGGAATTCGATATCGTCAACAATGTTCTGGTTTGGGACGATCAGATGATTGCACTATATGGCATTGACAAAAAGAATTTCAGCGGCGCTTACGAAGCCTGGCAGGAAGGTCTTCATCCTGACGATTTGTTACGGGGCGACCAGGAAATTCAAATGGCGATCAGCGGAAAAAAAGAGTTTAATACAGAGTTCCGGGTCGTCTGGCCCGATGGAACTGTTCGATATATCAGAGCGCTTGCGGTTGTTCAACGCGATGACTCTGGGAAGGCAGTGCACATTTTCGGAACCAATTGGGATATTACTGTCCAGAAGCTTGCCGATAAAAAGTTACGCGAGAGCGAAGAGAATTTACAAAAAATCAACACCGAAAAAGACAAATTCTTCTCCATTATTTCCCACGATTTACGCGGCCCATTCAATGGATTTTTAGGATTGACAAGGTTGATGGCTGAGGAATTACCAGGTTTGTCGCAGCAGGAAATTCAAAAAATGGCAGGGGCCATGAAAGACTCCGCGACCAATCTGTTCAACCTGCTCGAAAACCTGCTGGAGTGGTCACGGATGCAACAGGGCGGCATCATCTTTAATCCTGAATCAATCTGGTTGATGTCCATAATGAATGAAAGTGTGCACCCGGTAATTGATTTGGCTGACAAAAAAGGGGTTGAAATCTGGTATGAAATCCAGGCCGATCTGGAAGTGTTTGCCGACGAGTATATGTTAGCTTCAACCATCCGTAACCTGGCTTCCAATGCCGTGAAATTTACCTTCAAAGGAGGAAAAGTCACCATTGCAGCAAAGTCAGTTCCCGGCCATTCAGTTGAAATTTCAGTCAGTGACACAGGCATCGGCATGAACCCTGAAATGGTTCACGATTTATTCCGGCTCGATGTTCAAACAAACCGCAGAGGCACAGAAAACGAACCCAGCAGCGGTTTGGGATTACTCCTATGCAAAGACTTCGTTGAAATGAACGGGGGCAGGATATGGGTGGAAAGCGAAGTTGATAAGGGAAGCACTTTTTCTTTCACTTTGCCAACCAAAGCACAGGAATGACAATGATTTAGGGGGTTAAACAAAGCAAGATGCGGAACATCATCGTTACAAAAGATCATAATTTTATACCCATTGTGAAAACGTATTTCAAGGTTTTTGAAAGGACAAAATAGGAATGCAGAATATTTGAGACCCTGGAATTCATCTCCAACTTCCCCATTTGTATATTCATCGTGTATTTTCCGCTGTCCGTCGTGAAGTTATTCCTTTCAATCGAAAACTGATCGACCACTCCGTCAATCCGTATTATTTTTGCTTCATCAAATTTTCAAACAAAAAAAAATGAAAGCAAAATCAATCATCCTCGCAGCGGTTCTGGCCCTTCAAATCAATGTTCTTCTGGCAGATAACAATAATTCATCAGCCCCCGTTACAAACGAGACCTATTCAGTTAACGCGATGAACCTTGCCCCGGCAGCCCCGGTTGAAGCAACCTTTGAGGAATCCGTAATTATAAATGACTTTGCCGATTTGGCACCAATAATGCCAACCGAGGCCTCCTTTGAAGATGTGGCCATTGAAACCGTTTCAACCTTCGAATTGGCTCCTTTGACTCCGACCATCGCTGAATTTGAGACAGTCGTTGAACCATTTGTCATTGATAATGGAACTCTTGTACCTGTAACACCCGCCGAAGCCTCTTTCGAATAATCCCGACATATTCCCCGATTGATTTAATGAAACCGCTCCCAAAATGGGCGGTTTTTTATTTTGATCCGGCGAATTATTTGATGGTTATTCCATTGTCACCAGATGCCCTCAAAAAGGCATTATCTGACACAAGACGAAATTATCCTTACATTTATATTCAACTTTTCACAATTCCACCGTATTTACAGAAAGTCCAGTCTAATGGAACAACGCAAACAACTTGAACAGCAGATCATCGAAAAAGCGATGAAGGATGAGTCTTTTCGTATGCAACTCATTGAAGACCCCAGATTCATTCTGGAACAAGAAACGGGAATGAAAATCCCTGACAGCTTCAACATTAAAATCCTTGAGGAAGATGCACAAACTTTTTACCTTGTCCTTCCTGAAAAAATTAATCCTGAAACCGAGGATGAACTTACTGAGGCAGAACTGATGAAAGTCAGCGGCGGGCAGCAAGAAATCCTTATATTTCCCCCCGAATCAACACAGAATTATTACGGATGTGGAGGGTAATCAACGAATCCTAAAGAGGCCATTTCCAATGAACTGAAACAGGCTGCCCATTTATCGCTCTTTCTTCCAATACGGATTATAATTCAGACTTCATGTCTGAACAAGCGTGCCTGATTGCTGCAGCACCGTTATTCAGTAACCGCAAAGTTTTTTATTTCCCCCCTGGCCAATCATTGGTGGTGATTTCATCGGATTTTTATCGTAATTTTATCTGTCAAATTCAAGATCCTTGTTAAAGCAAATCAGAAGGTTAACCTATCTGTCGTCCAGTATATTGCTGGTTACAGGCGTTATCCTGGCGACAACATCCGGGTGTGAGGAGACGGGTGAACCCGATTTTGTCCCTGCTCCGGGTGAAACCGTAACAGATATAGACAGCAATGTGTATCATACGATCAGGATCAGCTCTCAGACCTGGCTGGTTGAGAATTTGAAAACAACCAGGTATCGCAATGGTGATCCCGTAACCAATATTCCCGATTCTGAATTATGGGCGAAAACCGAAAGCGATGCCTGGTGCAACTACGATTCGGATGCAATGAATGCAGACACCTATGGCCGTCTTTACAACTGGAATGCAGCGATGGATAAACGGCAAATATGCCCTGAAGGCTGGCATGTCCCGACCGATGAGGACTGGTGGCGTTTGATGAACAATGTCGGCGGATCGGTTGCCAATACAGGTGGAAGGATGAAGGAAACCGGCACGAAACACTGGAAGAGCCCCAACAAAGGGGCGACCGATTCATTCGGGTTTAAAGCGCTTCCCGGGGGAGTGTGCGGGGATACAATTTTTTTCAGTCTCCTTGGTCAGCAGGGCGTGTGGTGGACTGCAACGGATTACGATTCCGTGAATGCCCGGGTGTGGGGGTTGCGGTTCGACCAGGAATCTGCCAACCCCGGCGGCTGGCCAAAGCGGAATGGCGCATCCATCCGGTGTGTCAGGGATTAAGCGACCCTTTTTTTGTCTCTTTCTGCCTTCCCGGTTATGATTTGGCAATAAATTTCAATTCGGAGAAGCTGTTTTTTCCCGGAGAAGGAGGATTAAAACTTTATTACCTTTGACTCAATTTAATTCTGGATTTTCATTTTTACAGCGACAGTTATGAAAGACTTTAAAAAATATTATTCAATTTCCGCTTCGCCGGAGGATGTGTACAATGCGCTGACAAACCCGGTCTCGATTCAGCTATGGACCGGTGAAGCTGCAGAAATGTCAACTGAACCCGGATCAGAATTCTCATTGTGGGATGGCAGCATTGTCGGAAAAAACGTTGAATTTGAAGAGGGAAAAAAGATCGTGCAGCAATGGTACTTTGGAGACCAGGTTGAAGAGTCAATGGTTACCATCCTACTTCATCCGCATAAATCAGGCACCTCCGTCGAATTAATTCATACAAATATCCCTGATGAAGAGTACCAGGATTTCGTCAGCGGGTGGAATGAAAGCTATTTTGGAGCCCTGCGTGAATTCTATCATGAATGATCAGCATTCTGGCTGTATCCGCACCTGCTTTCCTGCTTTTTCTGCATCATCTGCATGCAGGCACCGACCATCATAGGTTTTCCTGGAAGTACTGCACCATCTTCTGGTTGAGGTGAACACGGTCCTTTCCGCGCACATTGTGTTCATGGCCCGGGTACATAAAGAAATCGACCTGTTTGCCTTCATCCACGCATTCTTTCAGAAAAGTAAACGAATTCTGCGGAACAACGGTATTATCCTGGTCGTCGTGGATGATCAGCAGTTTGCCCCGGAGGTTCTTCACGTAATTCAGTAAACAGGCATTCTTATATCCTTCGGGATTGGCTTCGGGGGTGTCCATGTATCGCTCTCCGTACATCACCTCGTAATATTTCCAGTCGGTGACCGGGCCGCCGCAAACGGCAACCTTGAAGGTGCCCGGGTTCTTCAGGAACATCGAAATGGTCATGAACCCTCCGTAACTCCATCCGTTGATCCCGATCCGCGTGGAATCGACATAGGGCAACGATTTCAGGTATTGTACCCCGGTCATCTGGTCGGCCATCTCCTTAACCCCCAGGTTCCGGAAGATGGCTTGCTCAAAATTGCGCCCCCGGTCGGAAGTACCGCGGTTGTCGAGTGTAAATACCACATAACCGAGATCGGCCAGGTAATTCAGGAACAGCCCCCCGCCACCCAGCCAGGTATCGGTAACCAGCTGCGAATGCGGACCTCCGTAGACATAAATAATGACAGGATACCGCTTGTCCGGTGAGAAATCGGCGGGCTTGATCAGCCTGCAGTAGAGATCATCCTTGTCCTCACTTTTCAGTTTGAAGATAGAGGTCTCACCCAATTTATAATCTTTCAGGGGGTTTTCGGCAGAAAGCAGAACCCGGAGTGAATTTCCCCGGATGTCGAGCAGCTCAACCTGGCGCGGGGTTGTTGTATTGCTGTAACTGTCGAGCACCAGCAAGCCGTCATCCGAAACTTTATCCGTGTGGGTTCCCGGTTTTCCGGTAACAGGACCTATCTCCCCTTTTTTGAGATCCGCCACATATAACTGCCGGTCAAGAGGGTTGTCCTTATTGCACAGGAAGAATGCACGAGAACCGGTTTCATCAAATTTCAGAAAATCAGTGACCTCCCAGGGCCCTTTCGTGAGCTGTGTGATCAGAGTCCCCTTGGTGTCGTAAAGGTATAAATGGTTGTAACCGTCACGCCTGCTTTCCCAGATGAACTTGTCAGGAGACCTGTTCAGAAATTTCGGACCCTGCAGGGGCTCGACGTAGGTCTCATTTTTTTCCTCAAACAAGGTTGCATTCAGTTTTCCTGAAGATGCATCATATTGATTCAGCTGCATGAAATTCTGGTCGCGGTTCAGGGTGGCAATGTAGATGGATCTCCCGTCGGGAGCCCAGGTGATGTTGGTCAGGTATTCAATTTCCAATGGCTTCTTCAGTGTCCCGGAAACCGGGTCGTTCTCGGTTACCGAGTCAGTTTGAAGATAGATGGTTTTTCCTGTGGCCAGCGAATAGATCCCGAGGGTCACCTTATGGCTGGTCATGCCGGCCATCGGGTATTTGGTTGGCATGAGGGTGGCCATGCGTGTGGAGATGTCAACAAGGGGGTAATCGGCCACCATGGTCTCATCCATACGGTAAAAGGCCAGGAATTTCCCGTCGGGCGACCAGAATGTTCCTTTACTGATGCCGAATTCGTTGCGGTGCACCCTGCTTGATCCGTAAACAATCCCGGGATTTTTTTCATCGGTGAGGACTGTCTCCTTCCCTTTTTCAGCGATATAGAGATTGTTGTCCCTGGTATAGGCAACCAGGAAGCTGGCCGGGTCGATATCCGGGTTTTCCGCCTTCTCAGTCCAGGAATTTTCAACTTCAAGCGTGTTTTTCAGAAGATCTGCCAGCAACATCTTGTTTGCAGTGGTAAAGGTGAACTGGTTGACCCCCACCATGGTGATACCGGGAAATCGCTTCAAAGTGTCGAGCTTGTTGGTTTTCAGCAGCTGGTTAAGTGCGGAAAGCCTCAGCAGGGTGTCTGTCGCTGCTTCTTTGTTCCCGTGAACCAGGCTGTTTTTTGCGACGTAGACATATTCCCGGGTCGACGGAATCCATTGAAGCTGGCTGAGGTTCGCAACACTGAGTTTCGGGTTCATGTTGGTGGCCTCTTCCACGGTAAGCAGCCTGGACTGAGCCAGAACGCTGAATGGCAGGAGGATGACAAGAAAAAGGAGTTGTGACAGTCTGGACATGTCAGTTAAATTGTGCATTGGTAAAAAGACTAAAATATCGCTTTTGCAATCTGGCGGATGTTCTCAGAGATGCCTACCGAGAAGTAGTGGAGCACGGGAACCCCGAACCGCACCAGTTCTTCCGATTGCCTGATACTCCACTCGATCCCCACTTTAAAGGCGTCATCATTTGATTTGCAGGCCATGACCTCCTTGACCAGGTCGTTTGGAATGTCAATTTTGAATATCTGGGGCAGGACATTGATCTCCTTTATGGTACAGATTGACTTGAGTCCGGGGATAATGGGAACATTGATACCCTCCTTCCGGCAGGACTCCACAAAATCGAAATATTTCCGGTTGTCGAAAAACATCTGGGTGATGATGTATTCAGCTCCCGCGTCGATCTTTTCCTTCAGATATTTCATATCGTAGGCCAGGTTTGGCGATTCGATGTGTTTTTCGGGATAACCGGCCACCCCGACGCAGAAGTTTGTGTGGAAGGTATTCAGCAGCTCGTCATCCAGGTATTTACCCTTGTTCATGTCAGTTATCTGAGCCACCAGCGTGTTTGCAAAGGCATGGCCGTTTTTTTCAGGGATGAAGGTCCGCTGGTTTTTCGGGGCATCGCCGCGCAGCGCCAGGATGTTATCGATCCCCAGGTAATGAAAATCGATGAGGGCGTATTCGGTTTCCTCTTTTGAAAAACCTCCGCAAATGATGTGGGGCACAACTTCAACCGAAGGGTACTTGTATTTGATGGCGGCTGAGATAGCCACTGTCCCGGGCCTTTTCCTGATCGTTCTCTTCTCAAGCAGTCCGTTTTCATGTTTTTTATAGACCACCTCTTCCTGGTGGTAAGTCACGTTGATGAACGACGGATTGTAATCCATCAGAGGATCGATGGTGCGGTAAATGCTGCTGATGTTGTTCCCGCGGAGGGGAGGTAGTAGCTCAAAAGAAAATAGGGTTTTGTCCGATTTATTGATCAGGTCTATTACTTTCATGTTTAAAAATTCAGATTTGTGTTCAACAATTTTTCTGCGCGTTCAAAACTAAAGTTTTTTCGCTTTGCATAATCGGTCAGCTGATCTTTTGAGATACGACCAAGATTAAAATATTTTGAAAGCGGATGGGAAAAATAGAATCCGCTCACCGAGGCAGCCGGGTACATGGCATAGTTTTCAGTCAGGTTGATATCTATCTGCTTGTCTGCTTCGAGCAGATCGAACAGGGTGCGCTTTTCCGAATGTTCAGGGCAGGCCGGGTATCCCGGTGCAGGCCGGATACCCTGATATTCTTCACTGATCATCCTGAAAACATCGAGATCCTCCTTTTTGTCGTATCCCCAGAATTCGGTACGGACGCGGTGATGCATCAGCTCAGCAAAGGCTTCGGCCAGCCGGTCGGCCAGGATCTTGATCAGGATGGCATTGTAATCGTCCAGCTCCTGTTCAAATCGGGTAACCCATTCTTCAACCCCCAATCCGGCCGTTACGGCAAAGCCCCCGACGTAGTCGACCACATCAGCCTCCTTTGGGGCAATAAAATCGGAGAGGCAGAGGTTTGGCTGACCGGCTTCCTTGAGCTGCTGGTTCCGGAGGAACCGGAAGGTTGAGACCACCTTCGAACGGGTTTCATCGGAATAGATCTCAATGTCGTCACCGACTGAATTGCAGGGATAGAAACCAATCACCCCGCGGGCGATGAGCATTTTCTTTTCGGTGATCTCCTTTAACAACTGCTGGGCATCGGCGAATAACTTGCGTGCCTCCTTTCCCTTGACAGGATCGGTTAAAATGGCCGGGTACTTTCCGTTCATTTTCCATGCATGAAAGAAAAAGGTCCAGTCGATATACTTTTGGATCTCCTCCAGCGGAAAATCAAAAAACACTTTGTTCCCGGTGAATTGCGGCTTATAAACCCGGTGGTTTTTCCAGTCGACCTTCAGCCTGTTTTTACGGGCTTCAGCAAGTGAAATGTAACTGTAGTCCGCCTTTTTATCATAGCTGTTCCTGATCCCCTCATATTTCTTCCGGATGGAATCGGTAAAATCTTTTTTTACTTCAAGTGAAAGCAGGTTCGAAACAACCCCTACCGCCTTGGAGGCATCCTTCACGTGGATGACCGACTGCGAATACCAGGGCTCAATTTTAACAGCCGTATGAATGTCGGATGTGGTGGCGCCCCCGATCAGAAGGGGAACTGTAAATTTCAGCCGTTCCATCTCTTTGGCTACATGAACCATCTCTTCGAGCGAAGGGGTGATTAATCCGCTGAGTCCGATCACATCAGCTTGGTGTTCTTTCGCAGCAGCTAGGATTTTTTCGGCCGGAACCATCACGCCCAGGTCGATCACCTCATAATTGTTGCAGGCCAGCACCACCCCCACAATATTTTTCCCGATGTCGTGCACATCGCCTTTGACAGTGGCAAGCAGCACTTTGCCATTATTCCGGGGTGTTCCTTTCAGCGCAGCCTTTTCAGCTTCCAGCCTCGGGGTGAGCCGGGCAACCGCCTTTTTCATCACACGGGCGCTTTTCACAACCTGGGGAAGAAACATTTTTCCGCTGCCAAACAGGTCGCCTACCTGGTTCATTCCATCCATCAGGGGACCTTCGATGATTTTAAGGGCGGAATCAAAGAGCGGCATGATTTCATCGACATCCTGGTCAATATATTCTGCATTGCCCTTGATCAGGGAATACCTGAGCCTTTCAACAATGGGAAGTGCGCGCCATTCGGCTTCAGTTTCTTCTTTCTTCCCCGAATCGGTTACCTGGTCGGCGTATGCGAGCAACCGCTCTGTTGAATCCTTTCTCCGGTTCAGGATCACATCCTCAACCAGCTTCAGCAGCATCTTGGGAATTTCATCATACACGGGCAGCGCCCCGGCATTGACAATGCCCATGTCGAGACCAGCCTTGATGGCATGATACAGGAAGGCCGAATGCATGGCTTCACGCAGCGGGTCATTGCCCCTGAATGAAAAGGAAAGATTGCTGATGCCCCCGCTCACATGGGCATATTTCAGGTTTCCCTTGATCCATTTCACTGCGTTCAGAAATTCGATGGCATAGTTGTTATGCTCCTCGATTCCGGTAGCTACCGTAAGAATGTTGGGATCGAAAATAATGTCTTCGGGAGGAAAATCAAGTTCATTGGTGAGAATGTCGTAGGCACGCCGGGCAATGGCAATGCGCCGGTCGAGCGTGGTGGCCTGTCCCGCTTCGTCAAAGGCCATGATGACGGTGGCGGCTCCGAATTTCCGGAGCGTGGAGGCATGTTCCCTGAAGGCATCTTCGCCCTCCTTCAAACTGATGGAGTTCACAATCGGTTTCCCCTGGATGCATTTCAAACCGGCATGTATGACCGAAAACTTGGAGGAGTCGATCATGATCGGAACCCTGGCCACATCGGGGTCGGAGGCAACCATGTTGAGGAAATTCACCATCGCCTTTTCGGCATCCAGCATGGCTTCATCCATACTGATATCAATTACCTGGGCGCCACTTTCAACCTGCTGGCGGGCAACCGAGAGCGCCTCTTCATATTTTTCCTCCTTGATGAGGCGGGCAAATTTCCGCGAACCACTCACATTGGTGCGCTCCCCGATATTGATAAAGTTGCTGCCTTTAAATAACGTAAGGGGCTCGAGACCGCTGAGCCTGAGTTCGTGTGTGCGTTCAGGCACAGGCCGCACCCGGGCTTTTATCGCCAGTTGTGCAAAACCGCGGATGTGTTCCGGGGTCGTTCCACAGCACCCGCCCAGGATATTCACAAAGCAGTTTTCGAGAAAATCCCCGGCATACCCGGCCATTTCGGTCGGGGACTGGTCATATTCCCCGAACTGGTTCGGGAGTCCTGCATTCGGATACACAATAACGGGGAATGGCGCCTTTGAAGATAATTCTTCAATATAGGGGCGCAATTCAGCCGCTCCGAGCGAACAGTTCAGCCCGATCGCAAAAAGATCAAAGTGGATCACGGAACAGAGAAAAGCCTCGAGGGTCTGGCCCGAAAGGGTACGCCCGCTCTGGTCGGAAATGGTGACGCTGGCGATGACCGGTATCCGGGTGGCGTTCCCGGCCTTTTTCCGGTCGCTGATCTCGTCGAAAATCGCAATCAGGGCTGCTTTTGCATTCAGGGTGTCAAAAATGGTCTCAACCATTAAAATATCAGCACCCCCGTCGAGCAACCCCCTGGCCTGTTCCCGGTAAGCGGCGTAAAGATCATCAAAGCTGACAGCCCGGTAAGCCGGATTCTGCACGTCGGGCGACATAGACGATGTTTTACTCGTAGGGCCGATCGATCCGGCTACCCATCTCGGCTTTTTTGGATCAAGCCTGGTAAAATTGTCAGCGGCTTTCCTGGCAAGGCCGGCTGCTGCAACATTCAGTTCGTAGGCCAGCTCCTCAAGATGGTAATCGGATAAGGAAATCCGGTTGGAATTGAAGGTGTCGGTTTCAATGATGTCGGCACCTGCTTCCAGGTAGGCTTCATGAATTTCACGGATCACCTGGGGCCGCGTTATGGAAAGAAGATCATTGTTTCCTTTGAGATTGTATGGAAAATCCCTGAACCGCTCTCCCCGGTATGCAGCTTCATCCAGTTTATAACGCTGGACCATCGTCCCCATGGCGCCATCAAGCACCAGAACGCGTGATTTTATTGCTTTATAAAGATCGTTTGTCATTGCTTACATTGCATGTATTAGTACGCCACCACCAGCATATAATCCCCCGTTTTAATATAGTGCAGGGTGTAGTCCTGAGGAATGTCATTCAACCCAATGGTGGCCTTGCAGTTTTGATTTGTGGTGCAAAGGTACTCAAATGGATGAATATGAAAATCCCTGCGGAAATCGAGTTCGGGAGTTCCTCTCAGTTTATAGAGCGCCTCCTTGCCACACCAATAAACGTATAGGTGTTCAAGACGGTTTTGGGTTGACAGGGACCTGAGTTCAACTTCCTGCATGAACCGTTCCTTAACCCGTTCAATTCTCTCCTTCAGTTGTTCAATGTCGATCCCGACAGGAAATTTCTCACTGTAAACTGCTGCTGCATAATCTCCCGCATGGGATACTGAAATGTGATGGCTCCCGGAAGTCAGGCAGGGTTTGCCATGGTCATCATAGTACAGGGCGGAGGAATGGGGTGCAAGGAGTTCCCGGAGCAGAACCCTGTAGGCCAGCCAATGACGCTTCCGCAGTTCATGGCTGAATGAAGCATAAAGGAGCTCTTCCGTTTTATCCAGATGAACCAGTGAACGCAGCTCCCCGGAGGTTTCAGTGATGTGCCAGATGCCGGCCGTGATCCCGTTTGAAGGGTTTATCTCCCGTAAAAAGGGCATTTTATTTAGGTTGAATGAAGGACAAAAACCCGGCAAAAATACGATATAATCCCATCCTGATATTGAAAAAATTATTACTTTTGCGGCCCAATAAACATAACGATACTCTATATGGAAAACCTCACTTTATCGGACACCCTGAAATTTAAGGTAGCTGATATGTCCCTGGCTGAATGGGGGCGCAAAGAAATTGAAATCGCCGAAAAAGAGATGCCGGGATTGATGGCAATCCGTAAAAAACATGCTGTAGAAAAACCACTGAAAGGCGCCCGGATAAGCGGCTCCCTTCACATGACCATACAGACGGCCGTACTGATTGAGACCCTCATCGAACTGGGTGCCGATGTACGCTGGGCCAGCTGCAACATATTTTCCACACAGGATCACGCTGCAGCAGCCATTGCGGCCAAAGGGATCCCCGTATTTGCCTGGAAAGGTGAATCCCTTGGTGAGTATTGGTGGTGTACCCACATGGCCCTGAGTTTTCCGGGAGGAAAGGGACCGAACCTGATCGTTGATGACGGGGGTGATGCCACGATGATGATCCACAAGGGTTTTGAAGTGGAGAAGAACCCTGATTTGCTGAAACATGGAACTGAAAATGCCGATGAAAAGGCCTTCATGAAACAGTTGCAGGACATTTATGTTGAGGATAAGACCCGGTGGTCCCGTACAGTTGCCGAATGGAAAGGGGTGTCGGAAGAGACCACCACCGGCGTGCACCGGTTATACCAGATGAAGGAAAAAGGGGCGTTGCTGGTTCCGGCCATCAACGTAAACGACTCCGTAACAAAGTCGAAATTTGACAACCTTTATGGTTGCCGCGAATCACTGGCCGACGGTATTAAACGTGCAACCGATGTAATGATCGCCGGCAAGGTGGTCGTGGTCCTCGGCTATGGCGACGTCGGAAAGGGATGCGCCCATTCGATGCGCTCCTATGGCGCCCGCGTGATTGTCACCGAAATCGACCCCATTTGCGCCCTCCAGGCTGCCATGGAAGGATTCCAGGTAACCAGCATCGAGGATGCGCTCAGCGAAGGTAACATCTATGTAACCACCACCGGGAACAAGGATGTCATCACTGCGGAACATTTATCCAGGATGAAGGATCAGTCCATTGTTTGCAACATAGGCCATTTTGATAACGAGATCCAGGTTGAACAGCTGACCAACTGGCCCGGCATCAACAAGATCAACATCAAGCCCCAGGTCGACAAGTATGTTTACGCCGACGGTAAAGCCATATATCTTCTTGCCGAAGGCCGACTGGTAAATCTGGGATGTGCTACCGGACATCCATCGTTCGTGATGTCGAACTCATTTACCAACCAAACCCTGGCACAGCTCGATCTCTGGCAGCATACCTATGAGGTGGATGTTTACAGGTTGCCCAAGCGTCTTGACGAAGAGGTGGCCAGGTTGCACCTCGAACAGATCGGCGTGAAATTAACCAAACTCACCAGGGAGCAGGCTGACTATCTGAATGTGAATGTGGATGGACCGTACAAACCGGAACATTACAGGTACTAAATTTTCGAGCAGTAAATCTAGTTGTTTATATACAACAGGTTTCCGTCGTACATCGTCTGATATTGTTTGAGGGGGAAATGCGAAGGCCCTTCGTAAGGAGTTCCGTCGGTCATGATGAACTTTGATCCGCAGATGGGGCAGGCACAGGTAATCCCGGAGGCCTCCACCTTGACCTGGGCCCCGGTGGTAAGCGGATCGTTGGGGCAGGCCCGTTCAAAAGCGACAAACTCATCCATCGACTTGCGGAAAATGAGTATTCCGTTGTACCCTCCGTACACTGTTTCCCAGCCATTTACTGAATTGAGATGAATGTACTGGGTTCCGTTCGGGTTCAGGCTGAAGTTTACATAAACGTAGGGAATCTCGGTTTGCTGCTCCTCCTTTGTACAGGAAGCCGAAACGAAAATAAGGATTCCCGCTGCCAGGAATAAATTTAAAAATACAGGGAAAATACGGTTTGACATCATACAAAAATCGTCAAATAAACGTTAGTGTCTATACAAAAAGTATATTTTTACCCTTTATTTTTCAGAATATAACTTGAAAGGGCATATGATTTTCAAAAGAAAATGGTTGCTTTTTTTATGGATGGTTGCAGTCCTTCCGTTCCTGATCTCCTTTACCTCCCCTCAGGAGTCCCGTGTAAACCAGAAAAAAATTGAGCGAAATCGGGCAAAAAAGGAAAAAGAGGCTAAAAAACAATATAATGATGCCGTGAAACGGCACCATAACATGCAGACAAAAGAGACCAAAGCAAGGATGAAACAAACAAAAAAAGAATCAAAAAGCGCCACCCCGATCAACCGCTGATTTTTTGATTTTGACCCTCCCTTATTCCTGTTTTACCGATCGTCTAAAACGGTTCATACAAAAGAATATAAACTAATTTAGAATGGTTATATATTTGATTAAGCCGTCAAATATTTTTTAATTCTGTTTTAAAAAATTACTATTTTTACCGCCTTTAAGTATAACGCGCATTGATAATCTAACATAAAATTGTATGGTATGTTAAGAAATTTACTATTGACTATTGGTTTTGTACTGACAACAAGTTTGTTGGTATTTTCACAAACCGGATCCGGAACCCTCAAGGGAAAAATCGTTGACAAGCAGACTAAAGAACCGATCTCCTTCGCCAATATTGTGGTTGAAGTAGGAGGCGTTCAGGTTGGAGGATCTACATCCGATTTTGATGGAAATTTCCAGATCAAACCGATTCCCCCGGGAAAAGTGGATTTGAAAGCCAGTTTTGTAGGTTACAAGCCTTTTATGTACAAGGGCGTGATTATCATGCCCGATAAGATCACTTTCCAGGATTTGCAGTTGGAGGTCTCAACCACAACGCTCCAGGAAATTGAAGTGGTGGAGTACAAGGTTCCCCTCATTTCCAAAGACCAGACCACCTCAGGGGGTACCGTAACCTCGGAAGAAATTTCGAAGATGGCCAACAAGTCAGCTACAGCCGTAGCAACCACTGTTGGGGGTGTTACCACCGATGCCAATGGGGGTATCTCGAGTATGCGTGGTGCGCGTTCAACCGGGACCGTATATTACATTGATGGGATGCGCGTTACAGGCAGCCAGGCCTTGCCCCAGAGCGCCATTGAACAGGTTGAAGTTATTCTTGGCGGAACTCCCGCTGCTTATGGTGATGCCACGGGTGGTATCATCAATGTTACGACCAAAGGCCCTTCCAAAGAGTTTTCGGGTGGAATTGATCTTCAAACTTCACAATATCTCGATGCCTTCGGTTATAACCGTTTGGGTCTGAATTTTACCGGCCCGCTGGTTTCTAAGAAAGATACAGTTCGTGGAACCAAAACCCCGATCATGGGGTTCTTTATCGCAGGGGACCTGATCTATCAGAAAGACGGCGCTCCTGCTGCTTTCTCAAATTATAAGGTTGCCGATAACGTCCTGGAGAATCTTAAAACCAATCCCCTTCGCCTATATGGTCAAAACAATTCTGTCTTTTATAATTCAGAGTTTTTGACCTTCGACCAGATGGAAAAAACCAAATCAACCCTGAATTCAGCCGGAACGACGATCAATGTTTCGGGGAAACTTGATTTCCGTGTAACTCCTACCATCAATATCTCGGTCGGCGGTACCTTTGCATGGTACGACAGCCGCAATTTCGCCTTTGGCAGCTCCCTGATGAACTGGGATAACAACTCCCATTCCAACGGGTATACCTGGCGTGTGAACGGCCGCTTTACCCAGCGGTTCCCGACAGGTTCCGACAGTAAAAGTTTCGTGAAGAATATCTATTATTCTATTGGAGGTGACTTTACCCGCAGTTTTGGGAAGACCGAAGACGCCCAGCACAAAAACGACTTTTTTAAATACGGATATATCGGCAGTTATGCCACCCAAACCATTCGGGCCTATACCCCGAATCTGGCTTATGACTCCGTTTTGAAACAATGGGGACACCTCCAGAATGGCCACCGGGATACCATTGTCGTTTTCAAAGGTTCGGATATCAATTCCGAGTCGACAAACTGGACCAATCAATATTTTGGATTTTTTAGTGACCCGACAGACCACTACCAGAACCTCGACGAAATCATTTCAGGCAAGGGGCTCATTAATGGGATGGAACCTGCCGGTGCGTATAACATTTTTGCTGTTCCCGGTAACCGGCCCAATGGCTACAACGAAAACACCAGCGACCAGATCGCGGTGAATGCATCGTTTGCCGCCGACTTCGGCAATCATGAAATCCAGCTGGGATTGCAATACCAGCAGCGGAAAAGTTCTGCTTACGGCATTACAGGCACACGCCTCTGGGAGGCCATGCGCGGATTCACCAACGCCCAGTTGCACGACCTCGACCTTGCCAACCCGGAACCCGTCTACAGGAACAATGTTTTCATGGATACGATCAACTACAACCGTAAATATGTTGCCACACTGCAACGTAACTTTGATGTCAACCTGCGTAATAAACTGGGATTGCCAACGAATGGAACGGAATGGATTGATCTCGATTCCTATGACTTTAACAAAAATTCGATCAACTATTACGATAACCAGATGAACCTGCATACCGTGACACCTGGCAGCACCCTCCTGACCATTGATATGTTCAGTGCCGATGAGTTGCTGGCCAACGGTGACCCGATCGTAGGTTATTCAGGCTATGATTACATGGGAAATAAATTAAATGGCAACCCTAGCTTTGATGATTTCTTCAACGCCAAGGATGCCAGCGGAAATTATACCCGTCCGATCGCTGCCTACCAGCCGATCTACATCGCCGGGTACATCCAGGATAAATTTGCTTTTAAAGACCTGATCTTCAACATCGGTGTTCGTGTTGACCGTTTTGATGCAAACCAGATGGTACTGAAAGATCCCTATTTATTCTATCCTGCCAAGACTGTGGGTGAAGTCAACCAGCTGAATGGTCAAAAAGTAAACCATCCTTCCGGAATGGGCAGCGATTATGTGGTTTATGTTGACGATGCCAGCAATCCAAGCTCTATCACCGGTTACCGTACCAACAACTCATGGTACAATGCCGAAGGAAGCCCGGTGACCGACCCGCGTACCCTTGACCGCGGAAACGGGATTACACCTTACCTGGTTGATCCGTCAAATAAAACCATCAATTCAGCGGTGTTTAAGGATTATGACCCGCAAACCAACTGGATGCCCCGTATCTCATTCTCCTTCCCGATTTCGGATGATGCTTTGTTCTATGCCCACTATGACATTTTGACCCAGCGTCCCTCTTCGGCCGAAGTTCAGATTGACCCCATCAGCTATTACTTTATCGGTGTAACCGGTGCATCGGGTACCATCAATAACCCTGCACTGAAACCGGAAAAAACAATCGACTATGAGTTGGGATTCCAGCAGAAGATCAACAACGCCTCTTCCCTGAAACTATCGGTATTCTACCGCGAAATGCGTGATCAGATTCAACAATACCGGTTGACCGGAGCCTATCCCAAGACCTATTATTCTTACACCAACATTGACTTTGGAACCGTCAAAGGGTTGACCCTGACCTATGACCTGCGTCGTTCAGGCAATGCCCGGGTGCGTTTTAACTATACCTTGCAGTTTGCCGACGGTACCGGCTCTGATCCGAATGCCGCCAGCACGATTGTCCGTTCCGACCAGCCCAACCTTCGTACTTTGAATCCGTTGAACTTCGACCGCCGTCACCAGTTCAATATCAGCCTTGACTATCGTTGGGGTAGTGGCAAGGATTACAACGGACCGGTTATCAACCGCAAGAAGAGCGGAAAGGCCCCTGTTCAGTTCCTTTCCAATTTTGGAGCCAACGTAACCCTCACCGGTGGATCCGGAACGCCCTATACCAAAACCAGCACAATCCTGCCTTATGGAGCCATGGGCCCAATCAAGGGAAGTATCAACGGAGCTCGCCTGCCATGGCAGTTCCTCATCAATGCTGCAGTTGACAAGGACTTTAATTTTGCCCTTAACAAAAAGAAGTACGGAACCATCAATGTTTATATTGAATTCTCAAACCTGTTAAATACGATGAATGTTACTGCAGTTTACCCTGCAACGGGATCAGCAAGTGATGACGGATACCTTTCCGCACCGGAATGGCAGAATGCCATCAGCCAGCAGGTGAATCCCCAATCATATTCCGATTTGTATACGATCAACATGAATAACCCATATCGCTACAGTTCACCACGGACCATCCGTTTAGGGGTTAAGTTTAATTTCTAATGTTTGACAAGGAAAATGAGAAGAAATACCGGTATGTTAATAAATAATGCAACTATGAAAAATATACTTCGCTTTTTAGTGATTGCACTCTGTTGTCTAATGGTTACAAATGGTCTCCTTGCAGAGGAAGTTCACAAGGTGGGTGGGACCAAAAGCACCAACTCAATTAAGGAAATTGCTGCAGGTTGTGCTTCAGGGTCAAATTCCAAAACACTTGATATCAACAACGTCAGGGCTATTGTTTATTCCTATGGGAACGGTTGGTTTATTGAGAACGCCGAGTATGAAATTCCCAAAGGATCAAAAAAAACCTCGATGTTTTCATTCTCTCTCTGGATTGGGGGTATCGATATCAACAACAATCTTAAACTGGCCGCCTACCGTTACGGACAGGGAACAGGGAACCCGTCGCATGTAAAAAATGACTACTGGCCCGGCCCCCTTACCGTTGATGGAACCGCAGCCATTGATGCCGAAACCTGTGCTCAGTACGACAGACTTTTCCCCATTACAAGAGGTGAGGTACAGGAATTTCTGGCCTGGTGGGAAAACAAGGCAGCCTATCCGAATTATGTCATTCCAAAGTCGATCACAGACTGGCCTGCACATGGAAACAAAAGCAAAGGACAGGCATTCTACCTTGCTCCCTTTATGGATGTAAACGGTGATGGTTTATATGATCCCAAACTGGGAGATTATCCCTATTACGACCTGGGCAATAAACTTTGTCCGAAAAACCTGAAACCGGGCGAACGCGTTGCCCGCGCCAAAATCAAGAACGGTGGTTCGGCCGATACCATGGGTATCCTCGTGGACCAGGTACTGAAAGGTGACCAGACACTCTGGAGCGTTTACAATGATAAAGGAAATTATCACTCTGAAACTACCGGTGAACCCATCGGGATGGAAATCAGGGCCCAGTATTTTGCTTTCGCCACCAATGACGAAATCAACAACATGACCTTTTATTCTTACGAACTGATCAACCGGTCAACCTATACCCTCACCAATACTTATTTCAGTCAATGGGTTGACCCGGATCTGGGTTATACAAACGATGACTATGTTGGCTGTGATGTAAACCGTGGGTTGGGCTACTGTTACAATGGAACCCCCATCGACGGTACAGGTCAGACCTGGGCCTATGGTGCTCATCCGCCTGCAATCGGGGTTGACTTTTTCCAGGGTCCTTACATGGATCCCGACGGATATGACAACCCTTCATTCAAGGGAAGCAATCTGAAAGGGCCAACGTTTGCTGGAAGTTGCGATATCGTTGGCATGAATGGTACTGTGATTAAAATGGGATATGGCCCAGGAGGGCAGGATTCTGCCAACTTCATGGTTCGTTCCGAAGCAATCAACGGTGTGAATTTTGGTGACGGAATTGTTGACAATGAACGTTATGGCATGCGCCGTTTTGTATACCATAATAACAGCAACGCCGGTGTTCCGGATTATATGACCGACCCACAGTATGCACCTGAGTATTATCTCTTCCTCAGAGGTATCTGGAAAGATAATTCAAAAATGATCTATGGAGGAAATGCCCATTTTTCAGCCGGTGGTTACGGACCTGAATGCGACTTCATGTTCCCGGATGAAACCGACCTGTGTGACTGGGGAACAAAGGGACAACCGCCCAACGGGCAGAAAAAATGGACTGAAGTGATTGCCGGCAACAACCCGCAGGACCGCCGTTTTATGCAGTCTGCAGGTCCTTTCACCCTCATGCCGGGAGCCTGTAACTATATTACCGTTGGTATTCCCTGGGCCCGCACCATTTCAGGAACACCTTTGGAGTCTGTCCAGTTGCTGCAGATCGTGGACGATAAGTGTCAGAATCTTTTCGATAACTGTTTTGCCGTTCTGAATGGTCCGAATGCCCCCGACATGACCATCGAAGAGATGGACAAACAGCTGATTATCTATCTTTCAAACCGTAAGACCAACGACGGAGGAAACAATTATGGAGAAAAATATGTAGAGTTTGACCCGAATATCCCCAATCCTGAAGGTTTGAAACCGCGGAATGACTCGTTGTATCATTTTGAAGGATACCAGATCTTCCAGTTAAAGGATGCCACGGTGTCGGCTGCTGATATTGATGATGCAACCAAGGCTCGTCTTGTTGCCCAGTGCGATGTTGAGAATGGGGTAAGTAAACTGGTCAACTGGAATTATGATCAGAATCTGGGCGGAAACGTAGGGATCCTTGAGGTAAATGGTGAAGATAAGGGAATAAATCACTCCTTCGTATTTACAAAGGACATGTTTGCGACAGGTGATGACAGGCTGATAAACCATAAGCAGTATTATTATGTCACCATTGCTTATGCCTATAACGAGTATAAAAAGTATAACCAAAATGACCCAACCGCGTTGGACGGTCAGAAGCTCCCGTACCTGAGGGGCCGCAGTAACATCAAGGTGTATACCGGGATTCCGCATATTCCGCTGGCTGAAATCACCCACTCAGATTACGGCACAGGTCCGGTGATTACCAGGATCCAGGGACAGGGAAATGGAGGAATGATCCTCGACCTTTCTCAGGCAACCATCGATGAAATCATGTTAAAACCGCCCATCGATTCAACGAAAACCAAGCTGGGCGATCCGGATTATCCGATATCATACACACCTACCTATCTTGAATCGAAGGGGCCATTAGACGTAAAAGTTATTGATCCATTGAACGTTGTTGCAGGTGAGTATACCGTTAAATTTGATTCGATGGTCGAAGTCAAGGAAAATAACCCCTTCGCCATTGGAGTTGTCAAGCCGGATACAAAGAAGATCAAGTTCGGAAAATGGACCCTGATCAACAATTCGACCGGAGCAACTTACCGTTCTGATACCACAACCATTTACCAGTACGAACAAACCTTCCTCGATCTCGGGCTGGCACTTACCATTGCCCAGGTCCCAAATGCAGGAGATTCAATCAGGGGCGGACTGAAATCGGATAACGGATTGCTATACGCCTCTCCGGCCCTTTATGATGACAGTACCAAGGTGTGGCTGGATGGTGTGAAGGACTCCGATACACCCGAGTCGTCCGTGAACTGGATACGTTCAGGGACATACAAAGGATCAACGCCCCAGTGGTATGACTGGAACATGGGTGGAAATCAGCCATTTGATCCAAATAAGAATTTCCAGAAAATCCAGGCAGGAATATGGTCTCCTTATTGTCTTGCGGCAGTCAATGTCAACACTCCCCTCTCCGGTGGAGAATTATATGCCGGAGCAGCCTTCGATAAAAATTCGAAGGGATATGCCTCTCTGGATCAGTTGGCCAGTGTGGATATCGTCATCACCCCAAACAAGGATTTATGGACGCGCTGTCCGGTGGTTGAATTGTGTCCGAAAACGCAACTGGCACAGGGCGGAGCAAAGATGTTTGATTTCCGTGCTGCTCCTTCCGTCAATATTGATGGCGATACGGGTGTTGTTAGTACCAACCCGCAACAAAATTCATCCTACATAAGTCCCACTGGTATGGGTTGGTTCCCTGGCTATGCCATCAACCTCGAAACCGGTGAGCGGTTAAACATCATGTTTGGTGAAAACTCATGGCTTGTTGCCGATAATGGCCGCGACATGATCTGGAATCCTTCAAGCAGGGTTAATGATGCTGCAGGGGTGTCGGTCTTCGGAGGTCAGCATTTTGTCTACATCATGAACCACACGGCCAAAACGATCGGCGGCGGAGTTATCAAACTGAATTTCCCGGCTTATGACGGTGGTGCATACCTCAGGGATAACCTGATGAGATTGCCGGCCAATCCGACGATCTACAAATCGAACGCTTATGGTTCAGCGATGTATGTGTCGATGCCATTGTCCATCCCCGGACAACCCTGGTTAAGCAATACGGTTACTACGAAGATCCGCATCTCGAAACCCTACCAGCGTTATTATTCAACCCCGATGCCTGAAGGGTCAACGGATACCCTGAACCGCAACTATCCTTTGTATGTATTCAATACGAACACCATCTCAACATCGAAAAACAACCAGGAAAAGGCTTCATCTGATCTCGACCTGATCAATGTTGTTCCAAATCCCTATTATGCCTACGATGATTATGAAAGGAATCAGCTCGATAACCGCATTAAGATCGTGAACCTGCCATCAAAGTGTGTCGTCACAATATTTGATATGAGCGGAACCCTGATCCGTCAGTTTACGGTTGATAAATCGGGTATCCCGCAACCACGCTCTTCAACGGCGGGGTTGAATACTGATGCAAAGACTTCACTCGACTGGGATCTGAAGAATTTTGCCGGCATACCCATCGCCGGCGGAGTTTACCTGATCCACGTAAAATCTGAAGGTTTGGGCGAACGTGTCATCAAATGGTTCGGAATATTGCGGCCTGTTGACTTGAACTCATTGTAATGGCATTTATGGTTTATAATATGAACACAACAATAAATTTCAGGATTATGAAAAATCTATATAGCTGTTTGGTTGCAATATTCTTAATGGGGTTGGTGCTGATTCCCCTCGATAAGGTGACAGCTGGAAATAAAGACCGTTCTGGTCAGGCGGGCGCTTCAGAACTGCTGATTAACCCCTGGGCAAAGAGTTCAGGGTGGGGCTCTGTAGGTACCTCCTGCGGACAAGGCCTTGAGGCTTTGTACACGAATGTAGGCGGAACAGGTTTCACCAAGGGGACTGAGATCATTTTCTCCTACACAAATTGGCTGAGAGGATCCGGGGTCAACATTATGGCCTTTGGTTTAAGCCAGAAATTGGGTCAGAACGGAGGCGTGCTCACTGCTGCAGTGATGTCCATGAGTTTTGGAGATATCCAGGTTACCACCACCAACTCGCCGGAACCCATACAGGGAACTTTCAGCCCGAATTATATGAATATCAATCTGGCTTATGCCAAGGCCTTTTCCAACAGTATTTATGGAGGTCTGGCAGTGAAACTGATCACGGAGACCATTTCCGATGCCACGGCAACTGCACTTGCCATCGACGCGGGGATTCAGTATGTGACCGGTGAAAAGGAGCAGATCAAATTCGGGATTGCCCTTAAGAATGTCGGAGCCCCCATGCATTTCAGCGGAGACGGTTTGTCATTCCGAGGGGTCATTCCAGGTCATGGTAACGACAATGACCAGTTTACGGTCGAGCAACGTTCAGCAACCTACGAACTTCCTGCAACCCTGCGCATCGGGGCATCCTACGATTTTCTGATTGGCGACATGCACCGCATCACCCTGGCTGGTAACTTTACCTCCAACTCATTCACCAAAGATCAGTTTACCTTAGGCCTGGAATATGAACTGAAATATTATCTTCAACTCAGGGCGGGCTATACCTATCAGGGCGGAATGTTCAATGCCGATGTTGCTGAACGCGGAACAGTATTCACCGGACCAAGTGCGGGTTTTACAGTTTCAGTGCCATTTAACAAGGAAAAGGGATCTGGTATCGGCATCGATTATTCATACCGGGCAACCAATCCGTTCCAGGGAACACACAGTGTTGGTATTAAGCTAAACTTTTAATCTTTCGGATTACAGTTTTCGTTAACTTCGTTTCTTTAAGCAAAAGGACCCTGTATAGGGTCTTTTGCCTTATTATAAAATCAAATACATTATCTGAAATGTCTGAATTAAAATACTATACTCCCGATGGTTTGGAAAAACTCAGGGAAGAATTGCATCACCTGACCACTGTTGAGCGGCCGTCGATTTCACGCCAGATTGCAGAAGCAAGAGATAAAGGTGACCTGTCGGAAAATGCAGAATATGCGGCTGCCAAAGAGGCTCAATCCATGCTTGAACTCAAGATCTCGAAATTGCGCGAGGTACTTGGAAATGCCAGGCTGATCGACGAACGCCGGCTTGACAATTCGAAAATTCTGATATTTTCAACCGTGAAATTGAAAAATTCCCTGAACGGAACGGTCGTGACCTACACCCTCGTACCTGAAAATGAAGCCAATATCAAAGTTGGAAAGTTGTCGGTCAGTTCACCCATTGCCAAAGGATTGCTTGGAAAAAGTATCGGGGAAAAAGTGGAGATCAGTGTTCCTGCAGGAAAAATCACCCTTGAAATTATTGAAATAACAAGAGTAACAGTTTAAGGTATGGCAACCATATTCACAAGGATTATCAATAAAGAAATTCCCTGTTACAAGGTGGCCGAGGATGAAAACTACCTGGCTTTTCTTGATATAAACCCCCTGCAGGAGGGGCACACCCTCGTAATACCCAAAAAAGAGATCAATTACATTTTTGATGTCGGGGATGAACTTCACGCAGGATTGTGGAATTTTGCCAAGAAAATCGGGAAGGCCATTGAAAAGGTGGTGCCCTGTCAGCGGATTGGCATCACGGTGATTGGTTTGGAAGTACCCCATGCCCACATTCACCTGATTCCATTGAAAGGAATGTACGACATGGATTTTCGCAGGCCCAAACTTTCCTTCACCCCCGAAGAGTTCAACAGAATAGCGGAGAAAATTACCGCCGCAATCGAGAAATAGCCAGCAAACAAACGATCCGACAACCCCAAGTCATCACTCGTCATTCGTCACTCGTCATTCGTCATTTGTCAGTAGGCTCTCACATTCCTTCCCTCAATATAGTTGATGAAGGCCCGGTTTACAACTTTGTTACCTCCGGGTGTGGGATAATTCCCTGTAAAATACCAATCTCCCCTGTGGTCAGGAATGGCTTCATGAAGGTCGGAAATGGTTTGATAGACGATCTTTACCGTTGCGTTGCAGGTGACCGGAGTAAGGAGTTCGGAGATCTTTTCTGAAACCTGTTCTGCGGTAAAAGGGTTGTAAATTTCCTTCACAAAATTGACGATCTTTTCCTTCGGAAGCTTTTCCTGAGCCTTCGATTTGAGATAAACCTCATTGATAATATGCTCCTGGTGCGTATCCTTCAGCAGTTCAATGGCAGCCTTGAAGGCAATGAAATCGGTGATCTTCGCCATGTCGATCCCATAGCAGTCCGGATAGCGGATTTGAGGAGCTGAAGAGGCAATGACTATTTTCCGGGGCCCAAGCCGGTCAAGGATGCGAAGAATGCTTTGCTTCAGGGTGGTTCCCCGCACGATCGAATCATCGAGCACGACCAGGTTGTCAATGCCCCGGCGGATGCTGCCATAGGTGATATCGTACACGTGGGCGGCGAGGTCGTCGCGCTGTGAGTCCTGGGTGATGAAGGTTCGCAGCTTCATGTCCTTAACCGCCACTTTTTCTGCACGGGGCTTCAGTTGAAAAATAGTTTTCAGCTGCTCAGGATTAAGCGATTTGCCGGCGTCAAGAATACGGTCCATTTTGATCATGTCGCAAAAAAGATTCATCTCCTCAATCAGGCCGTAATAGGCATCGATGGCTGTATTCGGGATGTAGGAAAAAACTGTGTTCTCGACATCATGGTCGATGGCCTTGAGGATGGCCGGGGTAAGAAATTTTCCCAGTTTCTTGCGCTCACGGTAAATATCTTTATCGGTTCCCCTCGAGAAATAGATGCGCTCGAACGAGCAGGACTTTTTGTCCAGGGGCTTGCTGAACTCTTTCTCGGCAACCTTTCCATCTTTTTTGATTACGAGGGCATGACCCGGTGTCAACTCATGAATGGTGTCGAAAGTTACATTGAATGCCGTTTGAATGACCGGACGCTCAGAGGTTACAACGACGATCTCCTCATCTTTATAATAATAGGCCGGCCTGATCCCAGAAGGATCACGCATGACAAAGGCATCGCCATGCCCGAACATTCCGGCAATCACGTACCCGCCGTCCCACGTCTTTGCTGCCCGCCTGAGGATCTTCTGAACATTCAGATGTTTGGCGATCTGGTAGGTGATTTCTCGTTTCGGGAATCCCTTCTGTTTGAATCTTTGGTATAATTCCTCATTTTCCTCATCCAGGAAATGACCCATCTTCTCAAGGATGGTGATCGTGTCACTGGTTTCCACCGGGTACTGCCCAAGGTCGATCAGTTTCTCGAAAAGCTCATCCACATTGGTGAGGTTGAAATTACCTGCGAGAACAAGGTTTTTGGTCATCCAGTTATTTTCCCTCACAAACGGATGAATGTTGAGGATGCTGTTTTTGCCGTATGTGCCGTAACGAAGATGGCCGAGATATAGCTCTCCCAGCATGTCCACCTTATATTTCAGCCACTGAACATCATTCAGCCGGGCGGGATGACGATCCTCGACCTCTTTCACAGAATGGCTCACTTTACTGAAAATGTCCTGAATGGGTGCATTGGCAACCGACCTGATGCGGTTGATGAATTTGTTCCCGGGATCCAGGTCAAATTTAATGCTGGCAATTCCGGCCCCGTCCTGACCCCGGTTATGCTGCTTTTGCATGAGCAGATGCAGCTTATTCAAACCATAAAATGCAGTTCCGTATTTGGCAAGGTAAAATTCGAGCGGTTTTAGCAGGCGGACCATGGCAATGCCGCACTCGTGATGGATGGAATCGCTCATCTGGACATCTGAATTAGGCCACGAATTTACGAAATATTACTGATTGCAATACAAATCCATTAACCGGGCTGCCTGTTGATTTCCGAGTGAATGTGCAGTGGCCCAGTCATTACAGGCTTCGTGGAGGTTTTTAAGCAGAAAGTTGCTGGTTCCGCGGCCGAGATAGGCGTCGCCATAATGGGGATTCAGATTTATGGCCTTGTTAAAGTCGGCGATCGCTCCAGGATAATCCGAAAATGCAGAAGCCCGGAGGATGCCCCGGTTGTTGTATGCTTTTGAATATCCCGGGCGCAATAGGATCGCAGTATCGTAGTCAGCCAGTGCCCCGTGAAAATTCCCATCCGAATATTTTTTGTTGGCCGAATTGAAGAAGGCTACAGCTTTTTCAGCATCCGTTTTACCCTGAGCTCCCTTATCCAGTTGAAGACTGAGCAAAGACAGATGTATCAGGTCAATGGAGGGATAATTGGCCGGGCGGTAGAATCCCTGCAGCCAATCGTTCATGGATTTATCAATGTCGGCCATACGGGATAATGAAAGGTTTGATACCACCAATTCAGGAATCTCACATGCATAATCCCTGTGAGCAAAAACGGCTGCGATGCCATCTGCATAAATCAGCCGCCAGTCCTTCATGTTTTTCAGTTGCAGCGTCCATGGATAATATTTCAGGTAATTGTACACAATGAGCCGCGGATGATATTTTCCGATCATTTCCGGTAGCCTTCCATCCCAGCTTTTTGTCACCTCCTGATATAACGGTTCCTGAATGACCTCCAGCCTGCCGTCGATGAAAACAGGCTGGGGAAGGGTCCAGGATAACCAGCCACCAAACCCGATGCTGTTCAGGATGCGGCCATCCAGGTGTTTCTCCAACAAAAATGCCGATGCATTCAGGGGCTGATGCGACGAATTGATTCCCATCCCTGTTTTATTGAAGGAGTTATTCCACATGTAAAAGGCGTTTGTCAGTATCCTTGGAATGAAGAAAAGGGGAATTATTATCAGCAGCATATAGAATATCCTCTCCACTTTATCACGCCATAATCCGATCCTTCCTGTCAGCTCGGATATCTCCTGGCTTACGATGGGCATCGCGACCAAAACGAACAGCGGGATGTTCCGGATTGAGCCGATGGAAAGAAATCCAAAAAGTGCCAGCAGGATGAATTCATGAAATTTCCGGTTTTTGTAAGTAAGTGCCGTAAAGACCAGGGTTAATCCAAGGAGCATGATAAAAAGGTAATCGCGCAGAACAAAATATTTATGGGCAAAAAATGGCATAAACTCCTGGATATGCTGATTGTAGATGTTGTTTGGGTTGAAACGGGTCAGGAGTTCAACGGGGAGGGTAAAACCTTTTACACCATAAGGGTTGATAAAACATATACAAACGGAAACGACCGCCCATGACAGCAACGTTTTATCGGCCTTTCTGTCACGGATCAGGGTGCTTAAAAAGTAGACGGAAACGGTGATGATGCCGAGGATGAAAAGTGCATGCATGTTGCACCAGAAAAGCATGATCAATGGAAGGAGGAAAAGCAGGTTCTTCCGTCCTGCATGATATAAATCCAGGATAAATATGAGTAGGCTCAGAAAGAGAAAAGTAAACATTTCTGGCCGGGGCGCTATCCTGGGATCAATGATCAGGAAGGTTATTAACAGCATGGTGCAGGTAACCGGAACCGGAATGCCGGAAATTTGCTGGCGAAACAGCAGCAACAGGGACAGCAGCAAGCTCAGCAAGCAGATGAAGAGACTGATGCCGGGATAACCGGTAAGCCGGAACACCCCGTAAAGAACAACCTGGAACATCCAGTGCAGGTCGATGTAGGGATGTTGCGGAACAGTATAGGTGCTTAAATCGGAAACGGGAACGCGCTGATGATCAACGATCCACTTTCCATATTTCAGGTGGAAGCCGAGATCGGGGTCAGAAAGTTGCCTGAGTGAAAGGATGAAGACAAGCAATGAAACAAGCAGAAGCGGCCATATCCACTTACCAACTGGCATTCGGGAGAATGATTTGAATGATAAAAGTAATGACAATTCCTTGTTTTGCTTGTGAAAGCAGACTAATTTTGACGAATGCTCCAAACAAGACGATGATCAGGCAAATTGAACCGACCAACTTTCTGAGATATTCAGCTCAGATCCCGGTAATCGATGTTCGGTCCCCAGGTGAGTACAGCCAGGGTCATGTTCCCGGAGCCATCAGTATTCCCCTGTTTACTGATGCTGAGCGCGCCACCGTGGGAACTCTTTACGTTCAGTCGGGCAGGGAAGAGGCCATTCTGAAAGGGCTGGATTTCGCTTTGCCAAAAACAGGCTGGTATATTGGATCCTTGCGGAAGTTGGTCCGTCCAGGAAAGATAATACTACATTGCTGGAGGGGCGGGATCAGGAGCACCGTCATGGCTGAAGTCTTTAGCAAGGCAGGTTATGAAGTGCTTGTGTTGAATGGAGGGTACAAAGCATACCGCCATGCCATCCGGCAGGAGCTTTCCGGTCCGGTAAAGTTCATTGTCCTCGGAGGATTCACAGGCAGCGGGAAGACAGAGTTGCTCCAGGCGATCGCGCGCAAAGGGGAGCAGGTTGTTGATCTCGAAGAACTTGCCTGTCACAAAGGATCTGTATTCGGAGCATTGGGACAACCGCCTCAACCCACCAATGAGCAATTCGAAAATGAGCTATATGCACGGTGGTCGGAGCTTGACCTCTCCCGTGAAATCTGGATTGAAGATGAAAGCCGGATGATCGGCCGGGTAACGCTACCTGATCCGCTGATTGAACAGCTCACAAACAGCATGCTGGTAAAGGTTGAACTGGATCAATCGATCAGGATAGGAAGGCTTGTGCGCGACTACGCCGGGTTTGAAAAACATTTGCTGCGGGAGGCCATTCTGCGCATTGGTGAAAGGCTGGGAGGTACGCGGACTAAGGAGGCGTTCCTGGCGCTTGAGAACGATGATTTTGAAACAGTCGCCTCCATTGCCCTTGCTTACTATGATAAGGCATACCTTTTTTCAATTAACCGCAGAAAGAACCTGAACATCCGGGGAATCCGCATCTCAGGAACTGATCTGGAAGCAGATGCACTGCAGATTATCGATTTTGCTTATAAATGCCTTGAAAATGGACCCGATATACCTTGATTATAATGCCACGACCCCGGTCGATCCGATTGTGATTGATGCGATCCGCCCATTCCTTGAACATCATTTCGGGAACCCTTCAAGCACCCATGCATTTGGAGTTCAGACCAAAACCGCCGTTGAAAAAGCAAGAAAACTGGTTGCATCACTTTTGAATGCAAGAAGTAACGAAATCGTTTTTACAAGCGGGGGCACTGAATCCAATAACTTTGCCATCAAGGGGGTCGCTTTTTCAAAACGGGCAAAAGGAGCACACATCATCACTACTTCCATTGAGCATCCTGCAGTTACCGAGGTTTGCCATTTTCTTGAAAGGGAAGGGTTCAATGTTACCTGGCTTCCCGTTGATGAATCAGGGATTGTTGATCCGGCGGAAGTTGAAAAGGCCATTACCCCTGCGACAATCCTGATTTCGGTGATGCATGCCAACAATGAAACGGGGAGTATCCAGCCGATAGAGACCATTGGGAAACTGGCCCGGTCGAGGGGGATTTTGTTTCATACCGATGCCTCCCAGTCAACAGGAAAGATCCCGGTTGACGTTGAGAGGCTGCATGTTGACCTGCTGTCGGTTGCCGGGCACAAACTTTATGCTCCGAAAGGAGTGGGCGCACTTTACATCCGGAGGGGCGTGAAACTTGAGAAGATGATGCATGGTGCCGATCATGAATCGGATCAGCGGGCAGGTACTGAAAATGTGATGGAGATTGTAGGATTGGGAGCCGCGGCCGAGCTAATTTCCAATTACAAATCATCCTCCGGCACGTTGGCACTTCGGAATATGCTTCACGAAGGCATCCGTTCCCAGCTTCCCGAAGTCAGGCTGAACGGGCATCCCGAGTTGAGGTTGCCAAACACCCTGAGCCTTGGATTTCCTGGAGTGGAGGCCGCAACATTGCTTGGTGAGATGAAAGGCATTGCCGCATCGGCCGGGGCTGCCTGCCATGCCGATCAGTCCGATATCTCTGGGGTTCTCACCGCCATGCATGTCCCAATGGAATATGCCATGGGAACCATCCGGTTTTCGCTGGGAAGAATGACCACGCAACAGGAGGTCGAACAGGCCATCCCGGTCATCGTTGATGCGTATAAAAATTTGAAGACGAACACGGCATCAGGCATTCTGCCGACCTCCGTCCGGCTCACCGAATACACCCATGCGCTGGGTTGTGCCTGCAAGATCCGGCCGCAGTTGCTTGATAAAATTCTTAAATCCATACCAGGGAAGAATAACCCGAACATCCTGGTTGGTCATGAAACATCGGATGATGCTGCAGTTTACCAGATCGATGAGAACCGGGCCATCGTGCAAACAGTGGATTTCATCCCTCCTGTAGTGGATGATCCATATATGTACGGGGCCATCGCTGCTGCCAATGCATTGAGCGACATCTATGCCATGGGAGGAAAACCCATTTTTGCGCTGAGTATTGTTGGCTTTCCCGACAGGAAACTGCCCATAGAGGTTCTGCAGCAAATCCTGAAAGGAGCGAATGACAAAGTTGCCGAGGCAGGGATCCAGGTGATAGGCGGGCATAGCATTGAAGACAGCGAACCGAAATTCGGACTGGTTGTGACCGGACTGATCCGTCCGGAAAAAATATTAAGGAATTCAGCCGCAAAACCCGGAGATGCGCTGGTTCTAACCAAGCCGGTTGGAACGGGAATTATCACCACGGCCATCAAACGCGGCCTCGCCAGTGAAGCAACGATTGACAGGGTAATGAAGATGATGGCTGAACTTAACCGGATCCCGGCTGAAATCATGACCGGATTCAGGGTTCATGCCTGCACCGACGTCACCGGTTTCGGCCTTTTGGGTCATTTAAAGGAGATGGTTCAGGGGGCCGGCTTGCGGGCCAACCTTAATATGGCTTCCATCCCCGTTCTGGAGGATGCATGGGACTTTGCAGCTGCCGGTACAATTCCCGGGGGGACAAAAAATAACCTGGCCTATGTTGAGGAGATTGTTCAATGGCAGGATAACACACCGGAGATGATGAAATTCATTTTGGCCGACGCCCAAACATCAGGCGGCTTACTTATTTCTTTGCCGGCTGAGCAGGCAAACGATCTGGTAACCCGGCTCCGGGAAGCAGGCATCACGCATGCTGCGATCATAGGAACTATGGAAACCGGGGAGCCAGGGATCAGTGTCTGAGCGATTCGACCAGCTTCGCATCATATATTTTCCCGACAGGATAGACCATTTTCCGCTTGTCAGCGTAGGGCGACTTACCGTAAAACCAGTTCAGGATGAGTTGCGGGTTCTTTGCAAATGTGGAATCTGCCAGCTTTTTCGCTTCAAATTCCTGCCTTAGCACGGGATTTTTTGTCATCATTTCGCGTGCCATAGTTTCTATCACATACGATTCTCCATATTCCTTCTGTTCAAAAATGGCATCAAAAAACCCCCAGTAAACATACGATCCGTCTCCTTTTGGCTCCAGGATATGAGGTATAATACGTCCTGCCTGCTGCATGACCTCGACCACAGCCGACCCGGCCGGGAATGAGATGGTATCTTCCATTTCCTCGCACTCAATGTGGGTCATCGGATGACGTCCCTCATACGGATTTTGCTGCCATGCCGGATTTTTAAACCGGTAGCTTCGTACCGTGATGGTGGCATCCTTCGAAAGTTCCCAGACTTTGATCCCATGGATTTTCAAACGGTCGATCACAGCGTTCCATTCAGCCGGAATGACATAGGCATAAGGTAGTTTTACGGAAGAGACCACCCTGGCGTTTGAAAAATAGGGGAGGGTGAAGGTGGCGTTCTTGTTGCTGTATTTGAACCAGGCACCTCCGCTCAGGTCGCTTTTTTCAGCGGTGTAATCGAATCCGAGGAAATCAACCATGCTGCTGTCAGCTATGCTCGTTTCAAATTCAAGCGGGAATTCAGCATTCAGAAATTTCGGGCTCGATACGAACTGATCGGCTGCTTTGATCAGTTTGTGAAGATTGTCCGACTCTTTATACAGAATTTCAATGGTCGTGAGCATGCATGCGTAGGTGCTTTCAACACGCTGACGGTATGGTTTCAGCATATGCGTTTCTAATAACAGCCCGGGGCGGTTGCGGAGAGCGGTGTATCCCTGAGAAAGCATGGGTGGAGTAACCCCTGTAATCAGTCCGCTTCGGGGATCATGCCAGTTGCGGAAATCGACATGTGGAAAAACAGGGTATCCCGATTTATTCAGGTGACTTTGCATCTGGCTGATAAAGGTGTTTTCCGACCAGTTGGTTAACCCCGCATCCATATCTCCATAAATCTCCATCAGGTAGGTAAGCACGTACTGGTAATCGGCCCCATCGGTGGTATGTGAATCGATAAAGAAATCGGGGATCCACCTGTTAAACATCTGCAACCAGGCCTTCATTTCCGGTGCATCAGCCTTGAGATAATCGCGGTTAAGGTTCAGGTTGTTGGCCGTTGTGCGCCAGCCCATCTCCCTCGGCCCGTTCTGGTTGATACGGTTGAAGGGGCCAAAGCGCTCATGGCCGTCAACATTGAAAATCGGGATAAAGAGGATGGATACATGGTCTAACAGTCCGGTGATCCGATCGGGAATACCGGAGTTTTGATCATGGGTCACAGTGGCCGGATCTTGAAAGCTGGGCCGGGCATCGGCGATGGCCAAATCCCTGATAAGCATCAGGCCAGCATCCTTTCCCTCACACTCCCCGGCATGGATGCATGCCTGAATGAGGAGCAGCGTCCGTCCGGCCGAGTGAATGTCGTCAGGATTGCTCAACCCATCCTTGTCGAGAATGAGCAGCGGGAGATCCCTCCCCTGGGGGCTCCGGCCAAAAGTAGTATAGGTCACCATTTTCGATCCTTTTGCAAGCTGTTTGCAGTAATCGATGGTTTCCTGGTATCTCGGAGTCTCCAGTGTCCCCGATTTCTCATACAATGTCTGCCAGTCAAATCTTTGAGCGGTGGCTGCGGTGAGGATCATGCAGACTGACAATGTCAGGTTGAATCGTTTCATAGGTCAGAAATTGTCAAATATACGTTACATCCGCCTTGGTTACACACAGACCTTAAAAAATCAAAAATCCTGATGACGGTGAGAAACTTTTTACCCGGGTTTTGTTTCTTCGTGCAATATTTTCCTAACTTTGCGTCCTTACTTGATAGGTTAAATACCTATGATTTGGTAAAATTCACGGATGGAAAAAGCGTTGGTCGATATTTTGGACAGGGTCAGGGAACTCTTCTATAAATACGGAGTCAGAAGTGTTTCTGTCGATGATATCTGTCGGGATCTGGGAATGTCGAAGAAAAAATTGTACCAGTTTGTCGACAGTAAAACACGCCTGGTTGAAAAGCTCCTTGAACTGGAACGCCAGAATTTCGAAGTAATTTTTGAAAAACATAATTTCGAAGGCGTAAATGCCATTGATATCCTGCTGATAGTCAGCCGTGATATGGGCGAAAGATTCAGGGATATCAGTCCTTCCATGACCTTTGATCTTAAGAAATATTACCCCGACATCTACCACAAGCATGTGGATGAGCGGATTGAATTTATTTACAACAAGATTCAGATCAACCTTCAGAAAGGAATCAGTCAGTGTATCTACCGCGATGACCTCAGCATTGAATTGGTTGCAAGGCTTTATATGCGGCGCCTGATCGATTTGCACAACCCGGAATTTTTTCCGGCGGATAAATTTTCATTTCAAACGCTTTTCGATGTTATGTTCGACAATTTTATCCGGGGTATTGCCAATCAGAAGGGGATAGAATATTACGAAAAACAGAAACGGAAAGTAAATTTTAAAAAATTCAACCAATCACAATGAAATACATTTTTCCCATCATCATAATTTTTTGCTACAGTCTGGGCCAGACTTCCCTGGCTCAAAATCCGGCCATTGTCAGGCCCAACGAGGTCATGAAATTTTCACTTGAACAGGCTCAGGCTTACGCTTACGAAAATAACTACGACCTGAAAAATTCGACAACCGATGTGGAGATAGCCCGGAAAATGGTAAAACAGAATACGGCCATTGGCCTTCCGCAAATCAATGCCGGTATTGATTATATGAACAATCTTGTAATACCAACCACAATGATCCCGGGTGAATTCTTTGGAAAACCCGGCGCTCCCCAGCCTGTTCAGTTTGGTACCCCATATACGGGAACACTGAAAGGATCACTTACGCAATTGGTTTACAGTGGTCAGTACCTGGTAGGGTTACAAACAGCCAAAGCTTACCTTGAGACATCAAAACAGAAAAATGTCAAGGATAAAGTGGACGTCAGGGACCAGGTAGCCGATGTTTACATTCGCCTGCTGGTGGTTGACGAAGGAATAAAAATCCTGGATTCGACCTTTGTAGTGGTCAGCAGGTTGGTTGAAGAGGCCAGGAAGAGCTACCAGGTTGGACTTATTGAAGATATTGAGGTTGATCAGGCCGATCTGAACCGTTCGAACCTGGAGGCTACCATTACCTACACAAAAAATCAACGGGATTTGATCTATGCCAATTTGAAGTTTCTTGTCGGATTGAAAGACAACCAGGAGATGATTCAAACGGATGATCTCAATTATTTTCTTGCCCAGGTTAACCGCGACGCCCTTGTCAACCAACAGTTCGATTACAAGTCGAACATTGACTTCGTGTTATTGAAAAAGGCTGATTACCTGACATTGATGCAGTACAAGCTTTCAAAGACAGCCTACCATCCCACACTCAGCGGATACCTGAATGCTTCAACAAGCGCCCAGCGCGATACATGGAACTTTTTTAACACAAGCGAGGTTTGGTATCCGGCTGCCAGTTTTGGATTTTCACTTCAGATCCCGATCTGGAGCAGTGGCGGCCGCAAGTATGCCGTTGACCAGGCCCGGCTGAATGTAGAAAAGACCAAGGTTACGGATGAGAAAATGCGTGTAGGGCTGGAACTGCAGGTTGCCACCGCTAAAACTGAATTCAGCAATGCTTATGCAATCTACCGGAACAAGGTAAAAGGATTTGAAACCTCCCTGAAGATTTACGAAAAAACCATGGAAAAATACAAACAGGGAATGGTCGGAAGTACTGACCTCAATCAGCGTTACCAGCAGTTTCTGGCATCCAATAATGATTATATGCAATCAATTTATTCCTTGCTGGCCCAGAAGATCAGATTGAATAAACTCCTCGAAAAATTCTGATAAACAGTCTGTTTATTTTCTTCTTCTTCTTTTTGCTTCGCGATTAGATCTTCCCCGTTTTATCCTTGCCATCATCCTGGCATCAATCAGCAACATGGCTGGAACAAAGACCAGGGTAAGGAAAGTGGCAAAACTCAACCCAAAGATGATGGTCCATGAAAGCGGACCCCAGAAAGCAACACTGTCCCCGCCAAAGTAGAGGTGAGGGTTCAGTTCAGTAAACAGCGTTACAAAATTAATGTTCATTCCAACCGCCAGGGGCACAAGTCCCAGCATGGTGGCGGTGGCTGTCAGTGCTACCGGTGTGATCCTTGTTTTGCCAGCTGCGATGATTGCCTGGGTGGTTTTCATCCCGCGGGATTTCAATTCATCCGCAAACTCCACAATCAGGATACCATTGCGCACCACAATTCCTCCCAGAGCGACGATGCCCAGTCCGGTCATGATCACACTGATCGACATGCCAAAGAAATCTATCCCAAGCAAAACCCCGATCACACTGAAAATGACTTCGCTCAGAATGATCAGCGATTTACTCAGGGAGCCAAACTGGGTTATCAGGATAAAGAAGATCAAACCGATGGCGATCAACATGGCTTTCAACAGGAAGACCATGGTTTCGGCCTGGTCCTCCCGCTCACCGGTCAGGTTGATCTCCACCCCTTTGGGCATATTAAAGTAGGGTAAGGAAGTGTTGATACTGGAGACTACCTCGTTGGCAGTGTAACCGGATAATACTTCCGAAGAAAGAGTAATCACCCTTTTGAGATTTTTCCGTTTTATCCCTCCGTAGGTGTCTTTGTAATGAATCGTAGCTACAGATGAAATAGGGATCTGCCTCAATAGCCCCGAATTCATGTCGCGGTAGGTTATCTTTGCGTTGATGATCTGGTTGATATTGGTTCGTTCCGCATGAGAATACCGCAGCTGGATCGGATATTCATCTTCATCCTCCTTGTATTTAGAGATCTCCTTTCCGAAGATGGCGGTTCGCATTTCAAGACCGATTTGCCCGAGTGACAATCCTTCACGGTTTGCACGTACCCGGTCGATGTTGATGATGATCTCAGGTTTATTATTGTCAAAATCGGACTTCAGCTGCTCGATGCCAGGGACTTGTAAGGAATCAAGATAGGACTTGAAGGCGATGGAGGCCGGGATGAGTGATTCGAGATTTTCACCCGAAATTTCAATGTTTACCGGCTTTCCGGTGGGAGGACCCATCTTGTTCTTCTCAACGCTGATGGTGACGCCCGGAATATTTTTCAGGTTCTCCCTGATTTTATCCATGATGGCCTGGGTCGAGACGCCACGCCGGAATTTACTCTCGGTAAAGTTAACGGTTACCTTCCCTTTGTTGGCCGATACAGACCGGTCAAACATACTTTCGCCCGCTCCAAGCCCGACATTGGCAATGATGGATTCAACAACAGGATTTTTTTCTCCCAGCACATGATTTACCTTCTGTTCAACCAGCCGGGTTACCGAATCGGTAACATTCTGATCGGTTCCTTCAGGTAATTTGATGAATACACTGACATAGGTGGGATTGTTGTTCGGGAAGAACAACACCTTCGGTTTGACGACCCCGGTAATAAAGATACTGAAGAAAAACAAAGCGACGACAACCCCCAGGAGATACCAGGGATTACGGCCTTTCAAAGCCACTACCAGCGTCTTCTCGTACATTTGCAGTGCCCAGGGCCAGGTTACATTCTGGAAACGGAGAATGGCGCTTTTCAGGACCAAACGGTAAAGAGCGTTGAGGATGAGTGCGAGTATGAAAATGTTGCCCATGACAAAACTCCCGGCAATATAGGAGATCAGGGCCAGCACGAACATCACGACGCTGGTGACCAGTAATCTTTTCTTGTCCGATTTATGTTCAGTCTGGTCATATTCATGTTTCATGAAGGTGACAGCGAACACCGGGTTTATGATATAGGCTACAAAAAGGGAGGCAAAAAGAGTCAAAATAAGCGTGACCGGCAGGTAATGCATGAATTTCCCCACAATTCCGGGCCAGAAAGCCAGCGGGAAGAATGGTGCGAGTGTGGTCAGTGTTCCTGAAAGAATGGGAAGGAATACCTCTCCTGCGGCATTTTTTGCCGCCTTCACAATATCCGGCTGGTCCCGGTGGAGGCGGTGGGTGTTCTCGATGACCACAATGGCATCGTCGACAATGATCCCAAGTGCGAAAATAAAGCCGAACATCACGATCATGTTCATGGTGAAACCCAGGCTTGGCATGATCAGGTATGCCACAAACATGGAAAGAGGGACAGAAAGAGCCACGAAAAATGCATTGTTCAACCCCATGAAGAACATGAGTACAACGACCACCATGATAAACCCGATGATAATTGTATTGTTCAGCTCCTCCAGGGTGCTCTCGGTAAACCGTGACTGATCACCTGTGATGGCTACATTGAGATCGGGAGGATAGACGGTTTTTTTCAAGACCTTCATGATCTCTTTGATCTCTTCGGAGGCTTTGATCAGGTTTTCACCGCTTTTTTTGATCACGTTCAGTGTGACCACATTCTTCCCGTTCAGCCGGGCAAAACTTTCCTGGTCCTTAAAGGAATCCCTTACATCAGCCACATCCTGAATATAGATATTGGCCCCACTGGCCGATTTCAGCATGATGGTCTTGATCTGTTCAGGTGTTTTAAACTGGCCTGCCAGTCGAATGGTGTATTTTGTGCCGAATGAAGTGATCGTACCTGCTGAAATGGTAACATTCTCAGCAGCAACAGCCGATTCGATGTCACGAAATGATACGCTGGCCGCCTGCATCTTGTACATGTCGACGTCGATCTGGATCTCCCGTTCAAGGGCCCCGACGATGTCAACCCGTGTAATCTCCTTCAGGGTTTCGATTTTATCCTGAGCCTCTTCGGCATACTTTTTAAGTCGTTGCAGATCATAATCTCCCGCCAGGTTGATGTTCATGATAGGAAATTCGGAAATGTCAACTTCCTTGATATCCGGGTCTTTCGGCAGGTTATTCGGCAGGTTCGTTTTGGCTTTGTCCACAGCATCACGAACACGCTGCTTCGCCTCGGTCACCTCAATGCCCGGGTTGAACTCAACGACAATGGTTGAAAAATCCTGGATTGAATTGCTGGTGATCTTTTTTACGTCGGCCAGTGATTTACATTGTTTTTCAATGGGACGCGTAACCAGGTTTTCCATGTCCTCGGGTGATGTTCCAGGGTATACGGTATTTACCAGGATGGTAGGGATGACAATCTCGGGAAACTGCTCCTTCGGAATGCTGAAATAGGATAACAGACCCAGGGTGGTTATGATGATTGTAAGTACGTAAATGCTGGTTTTATTATCGATCGACCAGCTGGTTGCAAAAAACTCTTTGAGTTTGTGTTCTTTTTGTTTCATGACCTGGTCAGATTAAAAGTCGATGGACTGCCCTGGATACAGATCCTTATACCCTGCTGTGATGATCTTATCTCCCTCGTTCAGCCCGCCAACGATTTCAGTCAGCCCGTTGAAGGTAATGAATGGAATGACGGTTCTTTTCTGTGCTGTCTTCTTTCCGTTTTCTTCAACGGCTACAAAAACAAACTGACCGTCATCACGGGAGGTCTGGATGTAATTCTGAGGAATGGAGATGGCTTTTGGATTGGTATAATCCTTAATCTTCAGCACGGCAATCATATTGGCCCGATAGATAAGGTTCGATACAGGTAGCTCAACCTCTACCAGGAAGGTACGGTTAACCGGGTTGATGTACTTACTGGCAAAGGTGATGCGTTGCTCAATTTCCTGGTTGAGGTCGGGCATGAAAACCCTTACCTGGTCGCCGGTTTTGACCTTTGATGAATAAGCTTCCCCGACATCGGCCAGGGCCTTAACCCTTGAAAAATTTACAACGCGGAAGGCCGGAATGGGTGAGGCCGAAGAGGCCATCTGTCCAACCTTGATGGGAATATCTTCAACTGTACCATCAATGGGAGAGGTAATTACCGACATTTTGATCTGGTCTTCCAGCGTGGCGATGCCGTTCTGGGCTGATTCCATGTCATTCTTTGCCTTCAGATACTGAACCTCCGACCCGATTTTCTGATCCCAGAGAATCTTCTGCCGGTTGAAAATATCGGTAGCAAAGGCCAGCCTGTTCTGTAAATCTTTCAGCTGCTGCTTCAGCACCTCGGCATCAAGTTCTGCAAGGACCTGGCCCTGTTTCACTGCGTCTCCCTCATGAACCAGGATCTTGGTGACTACACCTCCCTGGTTTCGCGGGCTGACAGCCAGATTCTCGTTGCCGTCGATGCGTCCCTGGACCTCGATATAATGCTCAAAGGTTTGTTTTGTCACGGTGGCCACAATCACCTTTGTCGCTGAAACCAGGTTGTCAGGTTTGATCTCCTTTTCGAGTTTGATGATTTCCTGGGTGAGTTTGTCGTGATCTTTTTTAAGCTGTTCCAGCTGGATTTTTTTATCTACCTCTTTACCGCTGCAACCTGCCAGGAAAATCAGTATGCCGGTAACGAAAAATATTTTTTTCATATATACAAACGTATGGATTAGAATTGACAAGGATAAATCATTATTAGGAGCGCAAAGATAGGTATTTTCCTGTCCTAAAAAACTTTTTGAAGGAAAATCGTTTCCGAAGCCGTTTTGTGTATCTTTGCCCTATGGACAGTAAAATACTTAACATTCTTGATTTGGTAAAAAAATTATACCAGAGATATGGCATTAAGAGTGTTACGATGGATGATGTGGCAAAACACCTGGGCGTATCAAAAAAAACCCTTTACGAACATTTCAGCGATAAGGAAGACCTGGTGCGGAATGTCATGATGCAGGAACACGATCACCAGTGCGAATTCCTTCGTTCAATCGAGGAAAAGAAATTAAATGCAATTGAAGAGCTGTTCGAGGTTTATCATACGCTCAACCTCGTTTTCAGGGAACACAATCCCTCCATGGAATATGATTTAAAAAAGTATTACCCCGGATTATTTCTGGCCATAAAAACCGGGCGGCGCAAACAGATTTATGAGTCGGTTTACAACAACCTCAATAAGGGGAAGAAGGAGGGATTGTACCGTAAAGATCTAAACTCGAAAATAATTGCAAAACTTCACCTTATCAGGACAGAAAATCTCTTTGACAATGATCTTTTTACACAGGAGGAGCTCGTCTCATTCAAGATGTTTCACGAAATCTTCGTGTACCACCTTCAGGGTATACTGAGTCATGAAGGGCGCAGTTTCTTTGAAAACAACTTTGAAAAATTCAAAGCAACACTCTCTTTTTAGTAATTTTACGCCCCTCAGGCAACTAAATTTTCTTTAGCACGTCTAAATTTTAGTTAATGTTGGATGCTCATTGACGATTCCATTATCGAGGGCTGCGTTGCAGGAAAGCGCAGTGCCCAGAGCGCCCTTTACCGTGAATGTTCTTCGGTAATGTTGTCGGTTTGTCTGCGGTATGCCCAAAATCGTGATGAAGCAGAGGACATTCTTCAGGAGGCATTCGTGAAAATATTTCAACATATCGGCACCTACAGGAAAGAGGGATCCTTTGAAGGATGGATGAAACGAATCATGATCAACCATGCATTGAATTATTATCGCAAGAACCGAAAATTACCTTTTCATGAAGACATTGAAAATATCAATGAAACGGAAATCATAACAATCTCCGATCAACCGCAGGGGAGCCCACCGGTATCGGCTGAAAAACTGCTGGCCCTGATCCAGATGCTTCCGCCTGGTTATCGCATGGTGTTTAACATGTATGTGTTTGAAGAATATAGCCATAAAGAAATTTCAGAAGTCCTGAGCATATCTGAAAATACTTCTAAGACCCAACTACTCAAGGCACGCAGAATGTTACGGAATAAATTATTTGAATTAAATATTTTGAAAAATACGGCAGTGATCGATGAATAAAAATTTAAAATTCAAGGATTTTGAAGAAGGGGGAATGGATGGGTTCCTGCGACAAACCCTGGATGGTCATCGCATCGAACCAAGAGCCGGCCTTTGGAAGACAATAAGCCGGAAATTACTTTGGAGGGAAATCAGACATTTAAATTTTAAAAATGTTCCCGCCAGGTTCCTGGTTGCCGGTACAGCCGGATTACTTGTTATCTCCTCCATCCTGTACCTCATCCTTCCCGGCAACACGGTGCAGATCGCTGTAACCACTTCAAATAACCCTGCCACTGTTCCGGTTTTAACTGTTACAAAATCAACGCCTTCCGGTAATATCACCGCTGCCGTCCAGCCCGACTCCAAAATTTCAACCAACCCGTCAACCATTGATATTCCTTCAGCTGGTTCTGGTAAAAATATTATTTCAGGCATCAATTTAACCCGCACAACAACACCTGTCCCCGCTTCTAAGGTGAATCAGGCCCCCCACCGGGGGAATCTCCTGGCCGTTGTCCCGGCAGGAACCGGAAAAACGGTTTCCTATGAAGCCAAATCTACTTCAGAGTTTTCAACCCCGGTCACGACCGGGCAATCGGGCATGGTTCTTCCGGTTTCACATTTCGACATTTCCAGGCTGTTGCCAATTGAATCTTCTCTGTTCTGGATTCAACCCGGCAAGGATACGATCATTTCGATCAGTACGCCAAACGGAATTCTGAAGTACAGGAAAGAGCGCCAGTCAGCAGTTCAGTTTTATTCAGCCAGCCTGGGAGTTGACCCCGAAGTGGCATTTAATGCACAGCCTGATGTGAACACAACCTTTAATTTCTGGATAAGCGGAAGGATAGCCTATCACATTTCGAGGTTCTCCGTTACCACCGGTATTGGACTTGGGTACGTTTTCGATGAAGGTAAATATCGCGTCGATTACCAGAGCCTCGACAGCATTGGTTATTTCAACAATGTGGTTTCATTTGCTACCGGAGCAAACAATGAGATCATATACAATACGGAAACAAAAAATGTTTATGACAGCCTGAGACACATGGCCGATGACCGGACCCGCAACCGGTATACCTATCTACAGGTGCCCTTCTTACTTGGCTACCGGATATTCGAATCAAATGCTGTCAGCCTCACTTTCCAGGCAGGCCCTGCAGTTTCATTCCTGGTTTCTTCCAGAATGTCAGATCCTTTGATCAATTATCCCAACGCCCGGATTATCAAGATAGAAGATAATACCCCGACACGTGTTACCACAAACTGGCAATTATGGGCCAATCTCAATCTTGAAATCAGGTTGAACCGCAAAATCAGCCTTTATGTTGAACCTTCCTGCAAGTATTATCTGAAACCGATCGTTGAGCAGGAAAATATGAGTTTTAAAGCCCCCTGGTCTGTTGGCCTGGGTGTTGGGATTCAATTCAACTTTGGAAAAAAACAGTAAAATCATGAGAAGTGCGCTATGGATATTCCTGCTGATGATTTTCCCCTTTTCAGGTTGGACTCAGGCAGAAGATAACGGAGATAATGTTACAGCTTGTGTTGCTAACTTTCATGCTGACCATGATTCACAGGATCCGCTTACCATCCATTTTAAAGATGAGTCATCGGGACAAATTACCCATTGGCAGTGGAGTTTTGGCGATGGCGTGACCTCCACAGAGCAAAGTCCGGTTCATACCTTCCTGGCAGAAGGAACCTACATCGTATGCCTTACCGTATTCAATAATGATCCTGGAAACACATGTCATGATGCGATATGTAAACCGGTAACCGTCACGATTCCCCCTGTATGCGATGCTATCTTTACGGCTGAACTCGATTCCATGAATCATGCGCCAAACACCTTTAAATTCAACAATCATTCGACCGGCAATCCTACCAGTTATTTATGGACGTTTGATGACGGTGCGACCTATCCGTTCCGAGATGTAATCCATCAGTTTCAGACCGCAGGCGATCATGAGGTCTGCCTTCGCATTATCAATGAAAAGCAGGGAGTGATCCTTTGCAGAGATTCTGTATGTCATAAGATTACTACAGCGAAATATTTCAATCTGGGAGGGCATATGTTTGCAGGGACCTATCCGATAAACAATCCTGTTTCGACTGGCGATACGGGGCTGGCTTTCCTGTACAGGAAGAACGGGAATAACCTTGTCCTTTTCGATATGGCCAGGTTTACAAATTTGGGTTATTATGCTTTTCCCAATGTTCTTAAAGGGAATTACATCGTCAGGGCAACCCTTACCCCCGGTTCAGCCCGCTATTCACAGTATTTTCAAGGATATTTTCCAAATGAGCTGATGTGGAAAGAAAGTTCTGTTCTGCACCTGAATGACAGCAGCATGTTTTCGTCCAATATTTATCTTTCACCTACCATTGACACGCTCTCAGGTCCGGGAAGAATCATGGGCACGGTTGTTCCAGCGGCAAAAGCGGATAATCCGGGGGGCATTCCTTTCGCTGAGGTCATCCTGTATGATGAATATTTAACCACTCCGTTGAAGTTCGCTGTAACAGATGAATCGGGCAATTTTGAAATAGGCAGTTTGCCCTTTGGCGCATACAAACTGTATGTCGACTTTCCGGGAAAATATTCCAGGTTAACGTCAGTCTGGCTCGATTCATCCACACCGGAAGCCTATGGCATGAACCTGCAACTCTTTGAACATGATGTCACCGGGATAGATGATATCACCAGGGGATCCATTGTTTCGAGCGAATTATTCCCAAATCCGGCAGGGAGTTCGGTAAGTGTGATCATTCATCCCGGAAACGCCACCACCCTGAAATTTGAAATCCTTGATATGACAGGTCGCAACCTCTATTCAGCCACAAAAGTATGTCTTGCTGGATCAAATCTGATCACCCTGCCGGTAAGTCAAATTCCTTCCGGGATTTATTTGTTTGCCATAAAAACGATGGAGGGATCTGTTATTCTGATAAAAAAAATGGTAAAGTAATTTTATAAAACCATTACATTTACCCCGAATTTTTTCGACGTGTCATTGATGCATCCCGATCACGACCTGATTTCCAGATGTCTTAACCACGAGCGTGCTTCTCAGAAAATATTTTATGAGAAGTTTGCTTCTGTCATGTATGGAATCTGCTTACGGTATGCAGCAAGTGTTACGGAGGCACAGGATATCCTTCAGACTGGCTTTATGTACGTTTTCTGTAATCTGCATCAGTTCAGGTACGAAGGATCCCTCGAAGGATGGGTGAAGAAAACGATCATCCATGCAGCACTCAACTTTTGGAAAAAAAATGCCAAATTCCGTCTGGAGATTGAATTAAAAGAAATTGATGATGTTGCAACCTTTTCGGTGGATGCATTGTCTATTATATCAGAAAAGGAGTTGCTTGCCATTATTCAGGATCTTTCAGAGGGCTCCCGGGTGGTATTTAATCTGGCAGCAATAGAGGGACACAGGCATAAGGAGATCGCAGCGATGCTCGGCATAACAGAAGAAGCATCAAAATCACGATTCTCTCGGGCCAAGAGGCTCATCATAAAACAATTGAAGGAAATGGAAACAGAACGATTAAAAAAGAGAGAATGATTATGGAAGATCAAGATCCCATAGAACAAAAGTTCAAATCGACTTTTTCCGATTTCAAAAAGGACCCCCCCGCCAGTGTTTGGGAGAATCTGCAGCGTGAATTGCATCCCGAACCGAAAACAGTGAATTTTTGGGCGCAGATTACCAGGGATCCTGTTTTTCAGGAAAGGCTGTTGAAACGTTATCTTGCCATAGCCGGGGTGGCCATTTTCCTGTTCCTGGCTGTTGTTTATTTTGCCACCAGCGACCGGCATACGGTCAGGGGCCAGGCCCATGCAGGAGAATCCCGTCTGAGCGGCGGAACTGCCGTTTTATTCCGGATCGAGGATAAAATAAAGCCGTGGGATTCAGTGAAACATTACCGTTCCGCCATGATCGACGACAATGGGAATTATAAATTTTCCGGAGTAGAGACCGGAACCTACCTGTTGCGAATTGCACCCGAATCAAGCTCGGAAGCAGCGAAAAAATATCTGCCATCCTGGTTTGATGAGCATGAAAGCCCCGACTCATCGCATGTTATCATCATTCATACTGATGACATTCATGCCGATGTCCATTTGATAAGGAAAGGTGAAGGGGAGAAATAACCGAGAACCCCGGTTAATTATCCACCGCGAACCATTCGGCGTAAGAGTTTGAAGTTTCGCGCAAACGGAGGCTGTGAAGTTTGATCCCGTCGGGCAATAACTCACGAATGCGCTTCGCAAAATCAATCAGGAAATTTTCACTGGTCGGCTGGTAGGGAAGAACCACAATATTGGTAAAAGGTTCACCGAGTTTCTCAAGATCCTTTTGCAGCATTTCTGAATTGAGAAGGAGCGCATGATCAAAGGGATCAACAATGTGCTTTTTTATGATCTTTTTCAGCTCACCGAAATCCATGACCATGCCAAGTTTGGCTGATCCGGGATCACATACCGGGGAACCAATGATGGTTACTGACAACTCGTATGAATGGCCATGTACATTCCGGCACGGACCGTCATACCCTTTCAGGGCATGGGCCGCCTCAAACCTGAATTCTTTTGTTACCCTGATTTGATTCATGGTGAATGAATGAGTGGCAAAGATACAAAAAACACGCATCCGGACCACTATGTCAGAGGATGGCAAGATGTTCAAGTACCACTTTGATGCCGATGCCTATCAGTACAAGACCACCAGCGAATTCAGCCCATCGGGCAGGAAGAAAGGAGGTCTTTTCTCCGATTTTGGCCCCGGCCACAGAAACGAGGAATGTGATGACCGAAATAATAAGGATGGCTTCATAGATATTGGCTTTGATAAATCCGAAACCAACACCGGTAATTAATGCGTCAATGCTCGTGGCAACAGAAAGCGTGAGTAAAATGGATAAATTCCGGATGTCAACTGACTTTTTGTTCTCTCCGGTGGAAAAGGACTGCCAGGCCATTTTCACCCCGATAAAAGCCAGGAGTGCAAAAGCGATCCAATGATCGACCGGTGTGATAAACGACTGAAGGGAATGTCCGACCATCCATCCGATCAGGGGCATCCCCCCCTGGAAAAGTCCGAAAAGCATGGCCATTCTCAGAATATCCTTCCATTTCAATTTTTGTGAGGATCCAAAACTGAGGGATACCGCAAAGCAATCCATAGAGAGGCCAAGCGAAATAAGAAAAAGCTCTGTAAGGTTCAACGGTAGATCAGATTAACGATTTTCTCCAGCCATTCAGCATCGGCGGAGTCAAATGAATTCAACCCCTTGCTGTCTACATCAAGGACCCCGGTGATTTCGCCCTGAAGATTTATTACCGGTACAACAATTTCAGAAAGGGAATGCGAATCACAGGCAATATGCCCGGGAAACTGGTGCACATCCGGTACAATGATGGTTTTCTGCTGATCGATTCCAGCCCAGCACACCCCGGCATGTTTCTGAAGCACCTGGCAGGCAAGCGGTCCCTGGTATGTTTTAACAAGGAGATCTCCAGCTTTCAGGAAGTAAAACCCCGTCCAGAAAAAGTACTCCATTTTATGATGGAGCACTGCCACAATGGTAGCCATTCGGGCATCCGCATCGGTTGATTTGGCCAGTAGTGCCTGAAGCTGCAGGAAAAGCCGCATGTAGCGGGCATGCTTTTTTTTTGGATCCATTAAAATCAGGCTAAGTCGAGCTCAACAGTGAAATGCCGCATGATGGGAGCTTCACTGATAATTTTCAGACCCTTGTGAATGGACTCACGCCGTTCAAAGATGTTTTTCAGGGCGACGGCCACAACATCCATATGGTTGTTGGTATAAACCCTGCGTGGAATAGCCAATCGCATGAGTTCCAGCGCAGGGTAACGGTTTTCCCGCGATACCGGGTCACGGTCAGCAAGCAGGGCGCCAATTTCAACCCCGCGCACCCCGGCCTCCCGGTAAAGTTCAACAGCAAGGGTCTGGGCCTGGAATTGTTCCTTTGGGAGCAGTGGCAGGAACCGCTTGGCATCGATAAAAACAGCATGACCGCCAATAGGCTGCTGAAGAGGAATTCCAAAATCCATCAGGCGCTTGCCGAGATATTCCACCTGCTTTACCCGCGTATCCAGGTAATCGAATTCTGTGCCTTCATAAAGTCCCTGGGCCAGCGCATTCATGTCTCTTCCCGACATTCCGCCATAGGTAATGTATCCTTCAAACATGATGTTGTAAACACTGGCCTTTGTATGCAACTCCTTACTGCGCATGGCAATGAACCCGCCCATGTTGACAATGGCGTCTTTTTTGGCGCTCATGGTCATCACATCGGCCAATGAAAACATCTCCCTGACGATTTCCCGGATCGTTTTATCCTGGTATGCTTTTTCCCGCAATTTGATAAAGTATGCATTTTCAGCAAACCGCGCAGAATCATATAGAACGATCTTCCCGTATTTATCAGCGAGTTGCCTGACCATCCGCAGGTTTTCAATAGAAACAGGCTGGCCTCCGGATGAATTACAGGTAACGGTAACAATGATGAAGGGGATTTTATCGCCATGTGACTTTAAAATATTTTCAAGTTTTACCGGATCCAGGTTTCCCTTGAAGGGATGAGAGAGGGTCGTATCAAAAGCCTCATCAATCGTGCAGTCGACAGGAATAGCCTTGCGGTATTCAATGTGACCCTTGGTGGTGTCGAAATGGGAATTCCCCGGAATAATATCCCCCTCCTTGATGAGCACGGAAAAAAGCACATTTTCTGCAGCCCGCCCCTGGTGTGTTGGTAAAAAGTACTCAAATCCAAGTAATTCCCGGATGGCATTTTTCATTTTAAAGTAGGAGGCTGCACCCGCATAACTTTCATCCCCAATCATCATCTCTGACCATTGTTTGTCGCTCATGGCTCCTGTACCGGAGTCGGTAAGCAGGTCGATGAACACCTGGTCGCTTTTTAACCGGAAAAGATTGTATCCGGCATCTTTAATCCAGGTTTCACGTTCAGCGCGTGTACTTTTGCGGATGGGTTCCACCATCTTGATTTTGTATGACTCGGCAAAGGGAAGTTCCATGGACACCTCATTAATTAGTTGCAGCAAAGATAGGATTTTATTTTCATGAATTTTCTGTAACTGTTTGTCTGTTTGGCAAAAATCACGTAGGTTTGTTCCCTGTTAAACCATTGTGAAGATGTTAACAGGCATTGGGGTGGGATGACAAATGAAAAGGTAACAGCAGACAAAGAATTTCATGTTTTTTAATTTTTAATTCAATTTTATGACTACAACTACTGGAGCGATTGGTGGGTTTTGTTTGACAAAACTGTCCGATCTGAACGAACTGGCAAAAAAATCGGGGAAAAAGAGATTGGCCGTTGCCGTTGCACATGATGAACATTGCCTGGAAGCAATTTGTTCAGTCGACAAAATGGGTCTGGTTCAGGCTATCCTGATCGGCAATGAGAAGAAAATTATTGAAATAGCAGGCAAACTACACCTCGATATCAGTGCAATGAGCATCATCAACGAGGAGGTGGACGCAAATTCGGTGAAGATCGCCGTCAAGATGGTTCGCAATAAGGAGGCCGACATCCTGATGAAGGGGAATGTGCCTACAGCTGTCTTCCTCCGGGGGGTCCTTGACAAGGAAAACGGACTGCGCAAAGGGGATGTCCTGTCGCATTTCGCCCTTTTTGAAATTCCCACCTACCATAAACTTCTTGGTCTTACCGATGCAGCCATGATCCCTGCCCCGGATTTCAAAACCAAAGTTGCCCTGACAAGCAATGCAGTTGATTTTATGAACAAACTGGGTTATGCGAAACCGAAGGTTGCCGTACTGGCAGCTGTGGAGATGGTTAACGAAGCCATGCCTGCCACCCTTGAAGCAGCCATGTTATCGAAGATGAGCCAGCGTGGCCAGATCAAAAATTGTATCATCGACGGACCGCTGGCATACGACAATGCTGTTAGCGCTGCCAGTGCAAAGCATAAAGGAATCGTAAGCGATGTGGCAGGTGATGCCGATTTGCTGATCGTTCCAGATATCGAAGCCGGGAACATCCTTTACAAGGCATTTGGATTTTCAGCCAATGCAAAACTCGCCGCAGTGGTCCTGGGTGCTGCTGCTCCCATTGTACTGACCTCACGTTCAGACACGGAAGAGTCGAAACAGGCAAGTATTGTTATGGCCGCCGCCATTTAGCTCCATTTACTTAAAACATCCTCATGCGGAATAACCTGTTTCTGACAAAGTCGATAACCGATTTGCTCCAGGAGGCGAAAGACAACAAATCAGGCCTGAAAAAGACCCTCACAGGACTGAACCTTACCACGCTTGGCATCGGGGCCATCATCGGGGCTGGGATTTTTGTTCTCACAGGTCAGGCAGCAGCACAGTATGCCGGTCCGGCCATTGTGATCTCCTTTATTATTTCGGGAATTGCATGTGCCTTTGCGGGACTGTGCTACGCTGAATTTTCCTCCATGATCCCGATATCCGGCAGCGCCTATACCTATTCCTATGCCACGCTGGGTGAATTTTTAGCCTGGATTATAGGCTGGGATCTCATCCTGGAATACCTGTTCGCTGCATCGACGGTCTCAGTCGGATGGTCGGGTTATATGGTCAGCTTCCTGAAGGATTTCGGAATATTTATTCCCACCGCTTTGACAGCCGCAACCGGATCCGTGCTGATTGATGTCCCCAACCTGGGTTGGCAGCAATTGACCAGCCAGCTCAGCGCCACCCTTGTTTCAAATGGAGTGAATGTAGATGCATTGCCACATGTTACGGCCATCATCAATCTTCCGGCCATGTTCATCATAGTCGTTTTGTCGCTGCTCCTGATCATCGGGATAAGAGAATCTGCCAATTTCAATAACGTCATGGTGATTGTCAAGGTTTCGGTGATCATATTGTTCATTGCCATCGGTGTTGCCTTTGTTAAATCCGGAAACTGGCATCCCTTCATCCCGAAGAATACCGGGGAATGGGGACATTTCGGATGGAGTGGAATCCTAAGGGGGGCAGGGGTGATTTTCTTCGCCTACATCGGGTTTGATGCCGTTTCTACTGCGGCCCAGGAGGCAAAGAATCCCCAGCGTGACATGCCCATCGGGATACTTGGTTCACTCTCTGTCTCCACGGTGCTTTACATCCTTGTGGCCATTGTCCTTACAGGGATTGTGAGCTACACCACCCTGAATGTTGCTGATCCGGTGGCAGTTGGCGTTGATGCCATGGGAAAGGGGATGTTCTGGCTCAGGCCCATCGTGAAAATCGCAGCCATTGCTGGGTTGAGTTCTGTTATCCTGGTGATGCTGCTCGGTCAGCCACGGATTTTTTATTCGATGTCGAAAGATGGCTTGCTACCGCCCGTTTTTTCCAAAGTTCATCCGAAGTTTAAAACGCCCTATGTGAGCACCCTGCTGACCGGGTTTGTGGCCATGATCCTTGCCGGAATTCTTCCGATCAGTATCCTGGGTGAACTTGTATCGATAGGGACCCTGCTGGCCTTTGCCATTGTTTGCATAAGCATCATCGTCCTGAGGAAAACCCGGCCCGACCTTAAACGCCCGTTCCGGACACCCTGGGTTCCGCTGATCCCCATCCTGGGTGCGCTGATCTGCTTTATACAGATGGCCGCACTGCCAATTGACACCTGGGCACGACTGATCGTGTGGATGGCACTCGGATTTGTGATTTACTTTAGCTACGGCATCCGTCACAGTAAGCAACGGGCAATAAACAACACCCAAAAATAAGGAATGTAAACATGAAAGACATTAGGGTTCTGGCAATAAATCCCGGATCGACCTCCACAAAGATTGCTGTGTATCAGAACACGGAGCCTATCTTTTTAAAGAATATCAAGCATACAACTGAAGAACTTACTCCATTTCCGAAAATCACCGATCAGTTTGAATTCCGGAAGGAGATCATTCTGCAGCAGCTGCATGAAGCCGATATTCGTATTGATGAATTACAGGCGGTTGTTGGCCGGGGTGGATTGCTCAAGCCGATCCCATCCGGGATCTATGAAGTGAATGATGCCATGATCGCTGATTTGAAAAACAGTCCCCTCGGTGAACATGCAAGCAACCTGGGCGGCCTTATTGCCCACGACCTGGTAAAATCCCTACCCAACGCCAAAGCCTATATCGTTGACCCCATTGTTGTGGATGAATTTGATGACATTGCCCGTATTTCGGGGCATCCGCTATTTGAAAGAATCTCTATCTTTCATGCCCTGAACCAGAAAGCCGTTGCCCGGGAATATGCCAAATCAGTCCGGAAAAAATATGAGGAGCTAAACCTGATCGTTGTACACCTGGGTGGTGGAATCTCAGTAGGAGCCCATCAGAAGGGCCGGGTGATCGATGTGAACCAGGCACTTGACGGAGAGGGCCCCTTCACGCCTGAACGCAGTGGAACCCTCCCGGTCGGAGCCCTGGCCAAGCTCTGTTACAGCGGGAAATATACGCTGAAAGAGGTTCAGAAAATGGTGAAGGGCGATGGCGGTTTGGTCGCCTATCTTGGAACCAACAATGCCTATGATGTTGAAAAAATGGTGGATGCGGGGGATGCCAGGGCCGAATTGATTTACCATGCCATGGCATACCAGGTGGCAAAAATAATCGGTGAAATGTACACCGTATTAAAATGCGAGGTGGATGCCATCCTGATTTCCGGGGGGATTGCATACGACAAGGGATTCGTGAACTGGATCCAGGAACGCATTTACAAACTCGCGCCGGTCCATATTTATCCTGGCGAAGATGAAATGAAGGCCCTGGCCATCAATGGGCTAATGGTGACACGGGGAGAACTGGATGTGAAGAAATACACCTGATCTCTCCAAAACCAACCCAACACATCACTTCATTACTCCATGACTCCATCACTCCATTACTTCATACCTTTCATCATCTCCTTCACCAGATTTGCGGTTCCCAGGGCAATCTGGCTGATGGAGGCGTCGAGCATGTAACACGGCGTGGTGAAAATCTTTCTCTCTTCATCAATGATCACCTCTCCATGATTGGTGAAGACCGATTTATTTCCCATCTTTTCAATAAAACCAGCGGAGGCAGGATCCTGACCCGTGGTCAGCGTGGTCCCCCTGAACATTTTTGCCAGGATGACCGGGGCAATGCACATGGCTCCAATGGGTTTCCCGGCTTCAGACATGGATTTAACAGATTCTGCCACCTCGGGGTTCACTGTACAGTTATCGCCTTTTACAGCCCAGTCGCAAAGATTTTTTGCGCAACCAAATCCTCCCGGGAAAATCAGGGCATCAAAGTCCCTGGCCTTAAAAAGAGCAAGAGGTTTGATGTTTCCCCGTGCAATCCGGGCTGATTCAATCAGAACATTCCGCTTTTCGGGCATCTCATTACCTGTCAGATGATTGAGAACATGATGTTGCAACACATCCGGAGCAAAACACTGGTAAGTCGACCCGGCTGCATCAATGGCCAGGAGGGTAAGCACTACCTCCTGGATTTCGGCTCCGTCAAATACCCCGCACCCGGCTAAAACCACCGCAAATTTTTTCATGACAAAGTTGATTTTGTTGGTTAGATTTTCATGTTGATGGCCAAAGTTAATAAAATAACCCTGATTTTTATTTAATGAAAACGAATTCGTTATTTAACTTTGCACAAAATTGAATCAAAACTCAAAAAACTGATCCGATGAAGAAAATCCAGATGGTTGACCTGCGGAGTCAATACCTCGGCATTAAAGATGAAATCGATAAAGGAATACAGGAGGTTATAGATGCCTGCGCATTCATCAATGGCCCCGCTGTAAATGCGTTTCAAAAAGAACTAGAAAACTACCTGGCTGTCAAGCATGTAATTCCATGTGCGAATGGTACCGATGCCCTCCAGGTTTCGATGATGGCGCTGAACCTGAAGCCGGGCGATGAGGTGATCACCACCTCCTTTACCTTTATTGCAACGGCCGAAGTGATCGCTTTGCTCCAGCTTACCCCGGTTCTTGTGGATGTGGATCCCGACACCTTCAACATCGACCTGAAGGCAATTGAACGGGCCATCACTCCGAAAACCAAAGCCATTGTTCCGGTTCATCTTTTCGGCCAGGCTGCGCCCATGGAAGAAATTATGGAACTTGCACGGAAACATAACCTCTATGTGATCGAAGATAACTGCCAGGCCATCGGCTCAGACTACATTTACCCCAATGGCGTGAGGAAAAAAGCCGGCACCATCGGACACATTGGATGTACCTCGTTTTTCCCGTCAAAAAACCTGGGATGTTACGGCGACGGCGGAGCCATCTTTACCAATGATGATGAGCTGGCAAAACAGATGAGGGTGGTGGTTAACCACGGAATGACTGTACGGTACTATCATGATTACATTGGCGTCAACTCCCGCCTCGACAGCATCCAGGCTGCCATTTTAAAGGTGAAGCTGGCCCGCCTGGATGAATATGCTGCGAAACGCCGTGCCGCAGCCGATTTCTATGACAAAGCCTTTGCAAACCACCCCCGGCTTAAGACGCCGGTGAGGTATGCAAATTCAACCCATGTTTTTCATCAGTACACCCTGGTGACGAACCATGTTGACAGAAAAGCCTTAATCGAGTTTCTTAACACGAAGGAAATACCTGCCATGATCTATTACCCGGTCCCATTGCATATGCAGAAAGCCTATCTTGATCCGCGGTATAATCCCGGCGATTTCCCGGTGACTGAGCATCTCTGCGAAACTGTTTTCTCCCTACCCATGCATACCGAACTGGATCAGGAACAACTGACCTTTATTTCCCAGCATGTATTGGAATTCTTAAACCGATAATTATGGAAACCGGATATTTTGCCCACGAATCTGCCATTATTGACGAGGGATGCCGGATTGGCAAAGGGACCAAGATCTGGCACTTTACCCACATCATGAAAGGCAGTATCATCGGGGAACAGTGCAACCTCGGACAGAATGTGGTTATTTCGCCCGATGTCGTGCTTGGCAGGAATGTAAAGGTCCAGAATAATGTGTCGATCTATACCGGCGTGATTTGCCAGGATGATGTTTTCCTTGGCCCTTCCATGGTATTTACCAATGTGATAAACCCGCGCAGCCATATCCTTCGGAAAGACCAGTACCAGACCACCCTGGTCAAACGCGGAGCATCCATTGGAGCCAATGCTACCATTGTCTGTGGAAATGAGATCGGGGAGTTTGCTTTTATTGGTGCCGGCGCTGTTGTCACGAAGAATGTGCCGGACTATGCCTTGATTGTTGGCAATCCGGGGCGTCATGTGGGCTGGATGAGTGAATATGGACACCGGCTGCATTTTGATGAGAAGGGTATTGCCGTCTGTCCTGAAAGTCATGAAAAATATGAACTTACCAAAGAGGGGAAAGTTATTAAACTGTAAGAATCTTCCATGAAAGAATTGCAAAGGCCATTAAATTTCGCGCTGATCGGAGCGGCAGGATACATCGCTCCGCGCCACATGAAGGCCATCAAAGATACCGGAAATAAGCTGGTATGTGCGCTTGATCCGTATGACGGGGTTGGCATCATCGACAGTTACTTCCCTCATGCCGATTTTTTCATTGAACCCGAACGGTTCGACAGGCACCTGGATAAGTTGCGGCGGATTTCCCTTTCGAAGAAACGGATGGATGACAATAAAGTGGATTATGTGAGTATCTGCTCGCCAAATTATATGCACGATTCGCATATCAGGCTGGCCCTGAGGAATGATGCCCATGCCATATGCGAAAAACCCATTGTTCTCAATCCGTGGAACCTTGATGCGCTGAACGAAATCCAGAAAGAGACCGGGAAAAAGGTCTTCACAATTCTTCAGCTGAGGTTGCACCCATCCATCAAAGCGTTACGAGAACAGGTTCAGAATGGGCCAAAGGATAAAATCTACGATCTCGATCTCACCTACATCACCTCCCGCGGCAACTGGTATTTCCGTTCATGGAAAGGCGATGTGTCCAAGTCAGGTGGGATCGCCACGAACATCGGCGTCCATTTCTTCGATATGCTGACCTGGGTGTTTGGGAAGGTGAAGGAGAATGTGGTGCATGTGCTTAATGATCAGAAAGCGGGAGGCCTCCTCAAACTTGAAAATGCCAATATCCGCTGGTTCCTCAGCATCGACTATGATGATATTCCTGAAGCCATAAGGAAAACCGGCAAACGCACCTACCGGTCGCTCCTGATGGGTGACCAGGAAATCGAATTCAGCGATGGTTTTACCGACCTTCATACCGAAATGTACCACGAAATCATCGCGGGTCGTGGTTTCGGCCTTATGGATGCCAAACAGAGCATCAATATTGTTTACCACATCCGAAATGATCGCCCGGTAGGGTTGAAGGGCGATTATCATCCTGTTTTAAAAACAATTGCCAAAAAAATGTAAGGATTGCCGCTTTCGGACTTAGCGTGCATTGTTCATTCCCCGATATTCATTAACTTGCCCCGTTTTTTGGGAACAGGTCATCATAAGACACCATATGAAAATATTAGTTACAGGCGGAACGGGTTACATCGGATCACACACCGTTGTTGAACTCCAGGCAAAAGGATATGAGGTGATCATTGTCGACAATTTATCCAATTCCACCATCGAGGTACTGGACAATATTGCAAAAATTTCCGGGAAAAAGCCGCTCTTTGAAAAGTTTGACCTGACCGATTCCGGGAAAACTGAAGCCTTTTTCAAATTGCACAATGATATTAGCGCCATCATTCACTTTGCAGCTTTCAAGGCGGTGGGGGAATCGGTGGAATTTCCGCTGATGTATTACAGGAATAACCTGCTTTCGCTCATCAACATCCTGCAGGGAATGATCGATAACGGAATCCGTGATATTGTTTTCTCATCTTCCTGTACTGTATACGGACAACCTGAAACGCTCCCGGCCCGCGAGGATACCCCCATCCAGCCAGCTGCTTCCCCTTACGGAAACACGAAGCAGATTTCTGAAGAGATCATCACCGACACAAGTCTGAAGGCGGATGTCCATGCGATCCTTTTACGTTATTTCAATCCGATCGGAGCACATGAAAGCGCCGTCATCGGGGAGCTCCCATTGGGTGTTCCCAATTGCCTGATGCCCTATATTACACAGACCGCCATCGGGAAACGGCCCTTTCTGAGGGTGTGGGGAGATGATTATGACACCCCCGACGGGACCGCCATCCGTGATTATATTCATGTTGTTGACCTGGCCAAAGCCCATGTAATTGCTGTGGAACGGCTGACAGGGGACCAGGGGAAAAAGCAAGTTGAAATTTTCAACCTTGGGACCGGCAACGGATTTTCCGTAATGGAGGTGATCAATTCCTTTGAGAGGACTTCGGGCGTAAAACTGAAGTATGAAATCAAGGAACGCAGGCAGGGTGATATTGTGAAAGTTTGGGCTGATACCGAATTTGCAAACAGGGAACTGGGCTGGAAAGCGGAAAAAACCCTGGATGAAATGACCAGTTCAGCCTGGAAATGGGAACTTGCCCTGGCAAAAAAGAAATAGTGAAATTATACTTGTATCCGATAGAACTTAGTTAGCTATGAAAACAATCTTAATCACCGGGGGCGCCGGATTCATCGGGTCCCATGTTGTTCGCAGGTTTGTCAAAAAATATCCTGATTATAAAATTGTGAATCTCGATAACCTCACCTATGCAGGTAACCTGGCCAACCTTCGTGACATAGAAAAAGAGCCGAATTATGAATTTGTCAAGGCTGATATCACTGCCGGTGAACTGATGAAAGCCCTGTTTAAAAAATATCGTTTCGACGGCGTGATCCATCTTGCTGCTGAATCACATGTTGACCGTTCCATCAGCAGCCCGATGGAATTTATCTATGCCAATATCGTGGGGACGGTTAACCTGCTCAATGCAGCGCGCCTGATCTGGGATGATTTTACCGGCAGGAGATTCTATCATATTTCGACCGATGAAGTTTATGGATCGCTGGGGGCCAAGGGCTTTTTTTACGAAAATACGGCCTATGATCCCCGGAGTCCCTATTCTGCCTCGAAGGCAAGTTCCGATCACCTGGTCAGGGCCTATTATCATACTTATGGGCTTCCAACAGTGATTTCCAACTGTTCGAACAATTACGGACCTTTTCAGTTCCCCGAGAAACTGATCCCGCTGGCGATTCACAACATCAAGCACAATAAGCTTATCCCGGTATACGGAAAAGGGGAGAACATCCGTGACTGGTTGTTTGTTGACGATCATGCCAATGCCATTGACATGATCTACCATGACGGAAAAATCGGTGAAACATACAACATCGGCGGAAACAATGAATGGAAAAACATCGACCTGATCAATCTGCTCTGCCAGATCATGAACCGCAAGCTGAAACGTTCGGCCGGGACATCCGAAAACCTGATTACCTATGTAAAAGACCGTGCCGGACATGATTTGCGTTATGCCATCGACTCGGGTAAAATCCAGAAGGAACTGGGATGGAAACCCAGCCTCCAGTTTGAAGAGGGCCTTGAAAAAACCGTGGAATGGTACCTGGCCAACGAGGAGTGGATGAAGAATGTTACCTCCGGCGACTACCAGAAATATTACGACAGCCAGTATAATAAGCGATAGGGATTTTAAGCTCCCGATACGGTCACCTCTTTCCCGATTTTTGAAATAAGCCCCTGCAATACATTCCCCGGGCCGACTTCGATAAAATTGTCAGCACCATCGGCGATCATATGTTGCACGATCTGTGTCCAAAGTACGGGTGCAGTAAGCTGGGCGATAAGGTTGCGCTTTATCTGCGCCGGGTCAGTTACCCTGAGTGCGGTTGCATTCTGATAGATCGGGCAGATCGGGGTATTCACCATGGTGGCATTGATGGCTTCAGCGAGTTCAATCCGGGCCGGTTCCATGAGCGGCGAGTGAAAGGCACCACCTACCTTCAATGGCAATGCCCTGCGGGCTCCCGCTGCTTTGAGCCGTTCGCAGGCAATCTCGATTCCCTTCATGCTCCCGGATATGACAAGTTGTCCGGGGCTGTTGTAGTTGGCAGGAACAACGATTTCCTCGATAGATTTGCAAATCTCTTCCACTTTGGCATCTTCCAGTCCAAGGATAGCAGCCATGGTTGAGGGTTCTGATTCACAGGCTTTTTGCATCGCCCGTGCCCGTGCCGATACCAAACGCAACCCGTCTTCAAAAGAGAGGGCTTTGCAGGCAACCAGGGCTGAAAATTCGCCGAGGGAATGACCAGCAACCATCTCGGGTTTAAAATTATCACCAAGAGTCGCAGCGAGTATTACCGAGTGCAGAAAAATTGCTGGCTGGGTGACCTTCGTTTGCCTCAGGTCCTCATCGGTGCCTGCAAACATCAGGTCGGTGATCGGGAATCCCAAAATATCATTGGCCCTGCTGAACAGTTCTCTGGCCTGTGCCGAATGGTCGAACAAATCCTTACCCATTCCGACAAACTGGGCTCCTTGCCCGGGGAATACATATGCCTTCATTAATTTACGATTTACGATCTACGATTTACGATTTACGATTTACGATTTTTTCGCTTCCGCTTTGCTTATTTCCTGTCTCCTAAAAATCGCAGGAGAAACATGAACAGGTTAATAAAATCGAGATAAAGGGTAAGGGCTCCGAGAATACTCATTTTCCGGGTATTCGCTTCCCCATATTCACCGGTTCCGGCACCGATCCTTTTCAGCCGCTGCACGTCGTAGGCGGTTAACCCGGTGAAAATCAAAACACCGATCACACTGATGATATAGTCCATCGTGCCGCTTTTCATAAAGAAATTAACCAGCATGGCCACCATCAGGCCAACCAAACCCATCATCATGATCGATCCGAACTTGGTCAGGTCGGTCTTTGTTGTGTAGCCGGTCACGGCCATAATGCCAAACATGGCTGCTGTAATCGCGAAGGTTTTATATACTGATGCGGCGGTATAGACCAGCAGGATAAAACTCAGGCTCATGCCCATCAGAACAGAAAATGCAATGAACAGGAGTGTCAAAACGGCAGGTGACAGCCGTTGAAATCCGAAGGACATCAATAATACAAATCCGATCGGTGCAAGCATAACGATCCAGCCCAGGCCGGTCATACCGCCGGTTTCAACATTTCTCAAACTGCTCATAAGCGATTCAGATGAGGCAAACCAGTAAGCCGTAATGGCTGTTACAAACATGGCCAGGGTCATCCATCCAAATACCTGTGTCATAAATGATTTTGCAACAGTTACATCCTGTGTCCCCTGCTGTGCCGCAACATATCCTCTGTTATTATCCGTTTGTCCAAACATAACTTATTCTCCTATTCTTTAGTTGATTAATTAACAAAATCAAAATCTCCAGATCTTCAAATTCTCAAATTATCAGTGCAGTTTTGTGCTGATCAGGTGCAGAAATTCCGTCCGGGTTTTATCCCTTTCAAACGCGCCGACAAAATCAGAGGTCGTTGTGACAGAGTTTTGCTTCTGAACGCCGCGCATCGCCATACACAAATGTTGTGCCTCGATTACGACTGCCACGCCCAGGGGCTTCAGCGTGTCATTGATTGCCTCCTTAATCTGCATGGTTAGGCGCTCCTGCACCTGCAGACGGCGTGCATAAATATCAACCACCCGGGCTATTTTGCTCAATCCGGTGATGTATTTGTCGGGAATATAAGCTACATGCGCTTTTCCGATGAAGGGAACCATGTGATGCTCGCAGAGCGAATAGATCTCAATATCCTTGACAATGACCATCTCCCGGTAATCTTCCCTGAACTTGGCCGAATTCAAGATCTCTTTGGGGTCGAGGGCATATCCCTGGGTAAGGAATTGAATGGCCTTCGCCACGCGCAGCGGACTTTTTTCCAGCCCTTCGCGTTCAGGATTTTCTCCAATCAGACGAAGGATCTCTTTATAATGATAAGCCAATTCTTCCGTCGTTTTTTCGTTGAATTCCTCTAATTTTTCGTAATTAAGTTTTTTATTTAGGGCCATGGTCGCTATTTAAGTAATCATTCTCCGTAATACTCAATGAAATTATTCTCAGATTGCTCAAGGCGAACGCAGTGCAAAGCTGCACCAAGTTTTCTGATGTCACACTCCAGTTCATTCCATATCCCAATGGCAACATTTTCACTGGTAGGAACTTGTCCGGCAAGGAAATCAACCTCAAGGTTGAGGTTTTTATGATCCACTTTTTTCAGGATCTTATCGTCGATCATCTTGCTTATATGCCGCAGATGAATGACCAGCCCTGTTTTTGGATCTTTCTCCCCCTTTACCGTGACCAGCAGGATATAGTTATGCCCGTGCCAGTTTGGATTGGAGCATTTGCCAAAGATCTCAAAATTCTCCTCATCCGTTTTTTCAGGTAGGAAAAGTCGGTGGGCGGCACTGAAATGTTCCCTGCGAATGATGTAGACCATTTAGAATGAATTGGTAAGCAAAGGTAATGATTTTATTTCTGAACTTTGTTTTCCTGGCCAGGCACCTGGGAGTAGGTGATAATGCTGACAGATTCGAATATGGTATAGCAAAGGTAAAGGATGAAAAATCCCAGCATGAAGGCTACTGCATCACGGCGGTTGATAAAAACATAGGCGATCATCACGCCTGAATAGATGAGAAGCTTGAGGATGATGGATAAAAGGAAGGTATTTACGAACTTGATGAATCTTTTCCCGGTGGACTGAAGCATGTAATAAAAAGAGAGAAGCGAGGTTGCCATAAAAAAGAAAATCAGGAATGGAAGCGCTGGCGACAAATAGGTTTTGGGCAGAATGAACAGGCAAAGGAGGTACACAAGTCCTATAATGGCTGAGAAGATCAATAAACGCTTGAGATATTTGATATAGGCTGACTTCATGGTGTAAAGGTACAAAATATTTGTTTTGAGACCTTGCTACTTCCGCAGGAGATCTTTGGTCACAATGTAGATTGACAGGGCCACAGAAACGATAGAGAGTAGAACTGTCAGGATGGGCCTGGTGTGAAGCCACTGGTCCAATTTAAATCCGGCAAAAACCCCCAAAAGAATGATTACCAGCATTTGAACGGCCATGCCTGAATAGCGGGCATAGTCGTTAAGGTTTTTCCGCGGATCGGCTGTCATAGGTGTTTGGGGGAAACTGAATATCTTTTGATCCGGGTTGTTCCATACTGCAGGTTCCTGAGAATTTGGCGCCTGGTTCGATGGCCAGTTTCCCGGTCGTTATATCCCCGCTGAAACGCGCTGTTTCCTTTAAAGTCAGGAGTTCGGCGACCTTCACTGTGGCTTTAACCTCTCCGGAGAAATCGGCATTCTGGCACTGGATTTCACCGTCGATCTTGCCGGTGGGGCCAACCACAATTTTCCCTTTGCACTGGATGGTGCCGTCCAGGGTTCCGTCAATCCGAAAATCACCATTTACCTGGATCTCGCCCTTCACAATGGCTCCCGGTCCGAGTATGTTGATGATCGGCATTTCAGTTTCTCTGTTTTTAGACATATAAAATTATTTTTGAACGGGGTAATTCTTTTCAAAAAAACGAAGATACTGCGAAATATCCTTATTCTTGTAAAGGATGGGATAATTTTCAACGGAGATGACAAAATCGTAATACTGACCTGTGTTTTCAAGTTTCGTAAAGATATATTTACTTTCACGGATACCCAGGAGGTAATTCATGGCTCTTTCGCTGTTGTCAAAATTGTTCACAGTGATCATCTGCCGTTCGTTATCCAGCATCAGGCTGTTTACCATCAGATTTTCAAGATCGTGGAATTTTGCATTGTAGTCGGCAATCTTGATCTTCAATGCATCCACATCGACCAGGTTTCCATCCACGACCATTAAAAAGAAATGTACGGCATTCGCATCAAACCGGTAGAGTTTCATGGTGTTATCGACAATGGTCACGGAGTCAGTTTTAATGGGCTGGCCTTTTGAATCTTTCTGTGTGCCAAGGAATGCAAGAACTTCCTCCGCCAACTTCCTGACCTTGCTGTTGGGATAATCCTTGATTACTTTATTCATGGAGACCACCAGTGAATCCACCACTTCGATCTTTCCAAGGGCCAGTCCCCGGAGATAGTCAAACTTGGGCATCAGGGCGGTATCCCCCTTAAATTGCACCCTTGCAATGTCGGCGTTGTTGATCACCATGTAATACTGCTGGTTGGTGAAGGCTTTATAGGTGTCATTGTAGAGTTTGGAGGCTTCTGATTGCCTGGAATTTAACTCCTTGTAATAATTCGGATTGACTAACAGCTTTGCATAATCACTCTCGGGAAATTGTGAGAGGATCAGGTTCTTGTACTGATCGCTCTTTGGCTGATTCTGAAGATGTTTATATAACTGGCACAACTCATAAGCGGTCTGCATCCGGTATTTATTCTCAGGAAACCGTTCCAGAAGGGTTTCGAACGACTGCACTGAATTACCATAGTCCCCCAGACCTTCAACATAGATAAAACCGACCTGGTAATATGCTTCGATGATCATATCGTTGGAGGCTTTAATTTTTTCTGCTCCAACAGGGATGTCCTTCAGGTAGTAGGCCCTGTCCTTTGGATCTTTGGATTTGGCGAGCAGTTTCATATTCAAGTTGGCCGTGTCGCCTGGTTTTTCAGGTAACGCCTCGGCAGCTTCGACTTCATTGGCGAAGGCCATCACGGTTTTATTGTTCAGAAACCAATTGTCCTCCAACTTACGCTGACCCCATTTCCGCATAAATGTGGAAAAACCATTCGCCATGATGGTCGGGTTGTAAAAATACCATCGTCCCTCCTTTGAACCGGTTCCCTGCTGGTCAACGCCAAGGTTCTGGGTTTCAAAACTCATGTTCTCCATGCGTTGCGCCTCTTCGATTTTTTTCTTCATCTCCGTGACAATCAGCTTGGCGATGATCTGGTCGATGATCCTGTTCCGCTCATCCACAGTCATGGCCGATAATTTTTGCAGGCTGTCCTGTAAACTGATCACCTGGAGGTTTTTGACAAGATCGGTGAGAGAGCCTGTTCTTTTTGCAAGTTCCTTGAAGGTGGGGTAATCTTTTGGCAGGAACTGCATGGTGCTGTCGTAATAGCATTGCGCAGCAGGATAATCGCGGGTTACAAAGAAAATGTCAGCAAGGTCAAGCGATGAAATGGCTTTCTGGTAATTGTTTGTCCGGCTTGTGCTCACCGATTTTTTAAAATGATCGACGGCAATTACCGTATCTGCATCTTTCAGGGCAATATGGGCCAGCGAATAATAAATCTGATCCTGGAAATCCTTGTTTTTTTCATCCTTCAGCATTTTTGTCAGCTTCTTGATGATATACTCCCTGTTCCCGGATTTGGCATCATAACATTGCGCCAGGTTGATCTTGGCATTGAATTCCATGTCATAACTTGATGCATTTTTCACTACATCCGTATACATGATTGACGCTTCGTTCAACTCCCCGCTGCGCTGGTAAATCTGCCCCAGGATGAATCTGCAACGTGTTCTCACCTCTTTCGACGGCTTAAGTTCGATCGCCCGGTTCAGAAAGGGGATCGCTGCTTCATAATTTTTCTGCAGGATGAAAAACTGACCGTATACAAGATTTAGTTCAGTCTCGTACTTGTCGGGCGCCTCTCCCTTCCTGATCTTGCTCTGGAGCATGTCGAGCATGGGTTCGGCCCGGTTAAAATCGCCAATCTGTATGTTCGATTTTGCCTGCCACAGCATCGCCTCATATTTGATGTCGTTGTCGTTGTATGTTTTGATCACAAATTCGAAGGTACGGCGGGCCATCGGGTAATCCTGCTTGTAAAAATAGCTCTTGCCGATCAGCATATAGGAATCGTCAATCCACCGGACATTCTCCTTCCTGTTGAAATACATCGAATGCTTGTTGATGGTTTTGGAAGCTTTTTTGATGGCTATGTCGGCATATTGTGAAAGCTTGGTGGCGTTGCCCCTGTCACCATAGTTGAACACGGGCAACACAACGGCATAGTTGTCTTTCAGACCAGCCTGGTATTCTTTGAGTCCCTGGCGGATATTATCCATCCCGTTCCAATATACGTTGTAATGCGCAGTGGTGTTGTGGTAAACCCTTCGTAAATAGGTATTTTTTTTGGTGGAACAGGCGCTAAACAGGAAAAACCCTGACAATATCAGGGCCCAGGCGGCGAGGTAATATGTCTTCGTCGATCTCAATATAAAAAGGATAGTAAAGGAGTATAAACTATAATTTTACAAAATTATTTTAAATTTTTGAATTTGCCCGAAATAGGGTGAAGATTTGTCGGATCATATAATTTTACGATATTTGTAGCGTTTTGAGGATTGGTGCGAGCGATATGGTTCAGGAGAGAAGAGATAAAAAAAAAATAAAATGGACTGAAAAATGGCGGAATAAATATCGCCTTGTTTTCATGACAGATGATACCCTCGAAGAGCGGTTCACCTTCCGGCTTTCGAGGATGAATGTTTTCATCGCACTGGGAACCCTGACCATCATCCTTATTTTCCTGACCAGTATTCTGATTGCCTTCACCCCTTTGCGGGAGTACATTCCCGGTTACACCAGTGTGGGATTGACCAAAAAATTATATATCCTTCAGCTGAGGACCGATTCGATTGAGCGCAACCTGGTAAAAAAAGAGCGCTTCATCCAGAATCTGAAAGATGTGATCAATGGCAAGGATCTCACAGAAAACCAGCCATTGGTCAGGGATACGCTGAAGCAGTACAGCAACATCAAAATCACCAGGTCGCGGGAGGATTCGTTATTAAGGATGGATGTTGAAAGCCAGACCAAATATAATCTGTATAAGATGGAGACGAAGGAGTCGGCCATTCAGAAAAAAAGCTCCGTCGGCAGCGTTCTGTTCTTTACCCCGCTGAAGGGGATCATCACCAATGAGTTCAATCCTGCGCAAAAACATTACGGGGTCGACATTGTTTCGAAACAAAATGAAGCAGTCAAGTCTGTTCTGGATGGCACCGTGATCTTCAGTAACTGGACACTTGAGACGGGGTATGTTGTCATCATTCAGCATTCGCAAAACATTATTTCGGTTTACAAGCACAATTCCGTGATCCTGAAAAAGACCGGAGAGTATGTCAGGGCGGGCGAACCCATTGCCATTGTTGGCGAAACCGGCGAACTGATCACGGGTCCGCATCTTCATTTCGAACTGTGGAATGATGGCACCCCGGTCAATCCAAAGGATTATATTACATTTTAATTTCATTCACTGATCATTGAAAAAAAACATTGCCATTTTAGGATCGACCGGAAGTATCGGGACCCAGGCTCTTGAGGTGGTACGCAGTCATCCGGACCTTTTTGCTGTAGAGGTATTGACCGCTCAGAACAACTGTGATATGCTCATTCAGCAGGCCCTTGAATTCCGGCCTAATGCCGTGGTGATCGGGAATGAATCATGTTACAAAAAGGTATCAGAGGCTTTGCAATCTTATCCTGTGAAGGTCTTTGCCGGGGAGGATTCCATTTCCCAGATCGTGGAGATGGAGGAGATCGACCTGGTGCTGAGTGCCCTGGTCGGTTATGCCGGATTAAAACCAACACTCAGGGCCATAAATGCCGGCAAGCATGTTGCACTCGCCAATAAGGAAAGCCTGGTGATTGCCGGGGATCTCGTAATGTCTGAAGCCCGGCGGAAAAATGTCCTTATTTTGCCTGTCGATTCCGAACATTCGGCCATCTTCCAGTGTCTCGTGGGTGAAATGCCGGGGTCTGTTGAAAAAATATACCTGACTGCTTCCGGTGGACCATTCAGGGGGAAGCAACGCGTTCATCTGGAAAACGTAGCAAAGGAGGATGCATTGAAGCATCCGAATTGGAAAATGGGACCTAAAATTACCATCGATTCGGCCTCCATGATGAACAAGGGACTTGAAGTAATTGAAGCGCGGTGGCTCTTTAACCTTCAGCCCGAGCAGATTGACGTTATCATTCATCCTCAATCGGTCATTCACTCCATCGTTCAGTTTATCGATGGTTCCATGAAAGCCCAGATGGGACTTCCCGACATGAAACTCCCGATCCTGTATGCCATGACCTTTCCGGCACGCACGAAATCGGAAAAGCCCCGTTTCAGCTTCACCGATTATTCGAAGTTCACCTTCGAGAAACCTGACCTGGAACTATTCCGGAACTTGTCACTGGCCTATGCCGCGCTCAGGCAGGGAGGAAATATGCCATGTATCCTGAACGCGGCAAATGAGGTTGCTGTTCAGGCTTTTCTCGATGACCGCATTGGTTTTCTGGCCATGCCGGAGGTAATTTCACACTGCATGCAAACGGTTTCTTTTGTAAAAAAACCGCTCTACGATGATTATGTCGCATCACACAAAGAGGCCATCATCAGGGCCAAAGAGTTTATCAACCATTTATAATGCATTTACTTAAACACGTCAGCATCCCATGGAAATTGTTATAAAAATCGTTCAGTTACTGCTCAGCTTGTCCATTCTTGTCATTTTTCATGAGTTTGGTCATTTTATTGCGGCACGGATATTTAAAACGCGCGTTGAGAAATTTTATCTCTTTTTTGATCCGTGGTTTTCATTGTTTAAATTTAAAAAAGGCGATACGGAATACGGCGTGGGTTGGGTTCCACTGGGAGGTTATGTGAAAATTTCGGGGATGATCGATGAGTCGATGGACAAAGAGCAAATGAAGCTTCCACCCCAACCATGGGAGTTTCGTTCCAAACCGGCATGGCAGCGGCTGATCATTATGCTGGGCGGAGTCACAGTCAATATTCTTCTGGCCATTGGCATTTACATTATCATGCTGTCGGTATGGGGGGAACAATATCTGCCGACCAAAGAGGTAAAATACGGAATAACCGTTGATTCCCTGGGTTATCAGATGGGATTGCGCAACGGGGACCACATTCTTTCTATTGACAACAGGCTGGTCGAAGATTTTGCCGCTATTCCGAAGACCATCATCCTGGAGGAGGCAAAAACAGTACAGGTGCTGCGCAACGACCAGAAACTGGACATACCGGTCCCGAAGGATTTCATCAGCAAACTGATCAAGCACAAGTCGGCGGATTTCATTGCCGTCAGGTTCCCTTTTGAAGCGGGGAAATTTACTGTCGGATCACCGGCCAAAACGGGCGGCATGCAAATCAACGACCGGATCATCGGCTTGAACGACTCCCTGATGGTCTATTTCGACCAGTTCAGGGCTTGTATTCAAAAGTATAAAAATCAAAAAGTTAATGTGGTTGTGGTGCGGGCGAAGGATACCCTCCGGTTGCAGGTCCAGGTTCCTGAAGCCGGCCTCATCGGGGTATATCCCAAAGGACCGGCCAGCTATTTTGCCTTCAGGGAGAAAAGTTATAACCTCATTACAGCCATTCCGGCAGGGGTTGTGAAAGCATTTGACGGTGCAGGCAATTACATCAAATCCATTAAACTGTTATTTTCCCAGGAAAAAGCATATGAATCGGTGGGCGGATTTATCACCATTGGCAACATCTTCCCCTCCACATGGGATTGGTCCGCCTTCTGGTCACTTACCGCATTCCTGTCGATCATGCTGGCCATTCTGAATATCCTTCCAATTCCCGCGCTCGACGGGGGACATGTGATGTTTCTTTTTTATGAGATCATCTTCCGCAGAAAACCGAGCGATAAATTCATGGAGTATGCCCAGATTGCCGGCATGGTTATTCTTTTTGGCTTGCTGATATTTGCGAACGGGCAGGATATCATGAAGCTTTTCAGGTAGTTACCTTTTCCTTCAGGGACTTGAATCCCTCGCCCAGTATTTCTGTGGCATCGGTTACGGTAAGAAAGGCCTTTGGATCGATTTCGTGAATGTATTCCTCGAGCAGGGCCAGTTCCCGCCTGCTTACCACGGTGAATATGATTCTTTTGTCGGCATTGTTGAACATTCCCTTCCCTTCAATGAAGGTTCCGCCCCGGTCGAGGTTGTTTATGATCTTATCCCGGATCTCCTCACTTTTATCGGAAATGATGAACAAGCTTTTGTCGTAGCTGACGCCTTCAAGAACCACATCGATCACCTTCCCGGTTATGAAGATAACGATCCATGAATATAACGGAATCTTCCAGTCCTGAAATACCAGCAGCCCGATCAGCACGATGGCAGAATCCACATAAATCATCAGCATTCCCAGTGGAAGCCTGGTATACTTGGCCAGGATCATGGCCACAATATCGCTTCCTCCCGAAGTGGCCTTTGATTTGAATATCAGGCCAAGCCCGACCCCGGCGAGCACCCCTCCGAAAATGGATGACAACAGGGCATCTCCTTGCACCAGGGGTTCGAAACCCCAGAAAAATGTAAGGGTGTCGTTGAAGAGGGCGGTTAGTGAAAACCCAACCACTGTTTTCATGCCAAACCGCGGGCCTAAAAACCGGATCCCGATTAAAGTCAGTGGAATATCAAAGCAAAGAGCCACAAGCCCCACCGGAGTGCCGAACAGGTAATGCAGGACGATCGAAATCCCATATACACCCCCCGGAATAATTTTATAGGGCGTTATGAACAGTACAAAACTGGTTGCCAGTGTAAATGCCCCGATAATTATCAGGCTATAGGAAATGAACCATTTGCGGGTAAATGGTTTTTCCTTGATCAGAATGAATGACATAGATACAGTGTTATGGATGATTAATAAGAAAGCAAAGATATTTGATTGGAGAACAATGCAAGTTAACAAATTGCGTTTATATGAAACATTTTAGACAAAATACGGTATAAGAAAACGGTTCCCGGACAATTCCGGATCTGCCGTTGATTTGACTGAGTTTAAATTGGCAGTGCCGTGATGCTCGTAATAAAAATTGATGTACTTTTATCCCGTTTTTCCATTGAACCTAACAATCCGTTATTGACGTTGTCTATATCTGAATATCCAACCAAATTCAGGATAAAATTTTTCTTTATCCTGCTTGCTCTGTGTTTTCAGTGTGGTACTTCCATTTTTGCGCAGCAACCCACGCTCATTACACATTACATGTTTACCAACATGGCCATTAATCCGGCATTTGCTGGAAACAATGGCGGTATTAGTGCCACCGGGCTCGTTCGTCAGCAATGGATCGGCTTTAAGGATCCCGATGGATCCCAAACAGCCCCACAGGTATTTCTGCTCACCGTCGATTCCCCGATCAAAGCATTGCACGGAGGAATCGGGGGTTCGCTTTATCAGGATAAACTGGGCTTTTACAAGAACATCGGTTTAAAGATCGGGTACGCCTATAAGATGGAGGCCGGCAATGGTGATTTGTCATTTGGGCTGCAGGTGGGTTTCCAAAATGGCACTTTCGATTTTTCCAAGCTGGACCTCGGCCAGGGACCTGGCAATTTATCTGAAGACCCGGTGCTGAGGGATATGTCGGGAAAGACCAGCGATATGGGTTTCGATATGAGTGCCGGCATCCTGTATAAGGTTCCCGAAAAGTATTACATAGGATTTTCGGCCGACAACCTGTTACAATCCAAAGCGAAAAAAATTGCCTATCAGTATCGCCGAACCTACTATCTCGGAGGAGGATATGAGTGGATACTGCCAAACAACCCGGCATTTGAACTACAGCCATCTGCCCTGCTGATGTATGATGGAGCTGTATTCCAATTCAACCTGAGCGCACTGGTATTGTATAACAAAAAATTCTATGGGGGCCTCGGATACCGGCTGCAGGATGCAGTTTCGGTGCTGGCTGGCGTAAATATTAAAAATCTTCGTGTTGGGATAGCCTATGATATCAGTACCTCTTCACTCAGTAAATATAATAGTGGGAGCATTGAAATTATGGTGAGTTACTGCTTCAAAATTGACATCGATAAATTCAGGAAAAGTTACAGAAATACACGTTTCTTGTAAGATAAAAGTGTAAATTTGCCGCTTTGATTTGGGAAAACAGTTGTTCTAGTATAATAAATTTTAATACGTAGCGTTTATTTTCATCCATTAATCGGACTACCAATGAAAAAACTGCTCATTTATTCCGCCTTGCTCATTTTCCTTGGAAGCTGCGGTAACTCAGGAAGTGGTGAGCTTACGGGAGTAAAAAACCGAAAGCGATACTATTCTCCGGATCCGTTTGGTATGGTTTACGTTCCCATGGGTTCATATACCATGGGTGTAAGCGATGAAGATATGCCCTACGCTCAGCTCAACAACCCTAAAACAGTTACTGTTCAGGCGTTTTACATGGATCAGACTGAAATAACGAACAATGAATACCGTCAGTTTGTTTACTGGGTGAGAGATTCAATTGCCAGAAGGATCCTTGGAGAAACCAAACCGGAACTCTATTTTATTTCAGAAAACAAGAAGACTGGTGAACAATTTGACCCACCCTTTCTGAACTGGGAAAGCAAACTTGAATGGAACTCCGATCAGCAGGATGTCCGTGATGCCCTCGCTCAATTATATCTTCCTGAAAATGAGCGTTATTTCAGAAGAAAAGAGATTGATACCCGGAAACTCTACTTTGAATATTATTTTGTTGATCTGAAGGCTGCATCCCGCAAAGATTACACGGCACAGCCTGATCCTAAGGAGGCTGGTCTCGCCAACCGTCCGCAGGGGCTGAAAGACCGCTCGGTATATGTGCGTAAAGAGGTGCTGAACGTATATCCAGATACCCTTTGCTGGATTCATGATTATGCTTACTCATTCAACGATCCGAGTACTGAAAAATATTTCTGGCATCCTGCCTATGACAACTATCCTGTGGTAGGTGTAAACTGGCGCCAGGCCAACGCCTTCTGTATATGGCGTACCCAGGTAAAGAACAGTTTCCTGTTTGGGAAAAAAGGGGAAACCTTTATCAGTGATTTCCGTCTGCCTACCGAAGGTGAATGGGAGTGGGCTGCACGTGGCGGATATGACGGAAACCCCTATCCCTGGGGTGGTCCCTATACCAGGAACGATAAAGGATGTTTCCTGGCCAACTTCAAGCCCATGCGCGGCGATTTTATAGCCGACGGGGGCGCTACGACAGTGATTGTCGCGCACTACCCTGCCAACGATTACGGCCTTTATGATATGGCTGGCAATGTCGCAGAATGGACAGTAACTGCTTTTCATCCCTCGTCATACAATTTTTCCTGGGATCTGAACCCCGATTATAAATACAATGCCAAGGATGCCGATCCTCCAGCACTGAAGCGTAAAGTCACCCGCGGAGGATCCTGGAAAGATGTTGCTTATTTCCTTCGCGTTTCAACCCGCTCCTATGAATACCAGGACACAGCTAAATGTTACGTGGGATTCCGTTGTGTGCAGAGTTACCTTGGCCGTCAACGTGATGATAACCCTGCAAGGGCTTCCAAAGTTTACAGATAGTTCAATAAACTAACCTTCTTCATAAACATTTAATTCTTTCTGACCATGGCTTTACTCGATTTTGTTAAAACAAAGCATTATAAGAACTTTATGGCCAAGCTCTATGGCTGGGGTGCCGCTGTTGTTATTATCGGTGCGTTGTTTAAAATCAATCATTACACCGGTGCTGACACCATGCTCATCATCGGATTGGGGACCGAGTCGCTTATTTTTTTCTTTTCTGCTTTTGAACCGCCCCATGTGGAGCCTGACTGGAGTTTGGTTTATCCTCAATTGGCCGGAATTTACCACAATGATGATGTTGATCCGACCAAGGCTTTCAATTCAACAGATACCATTACACAGGAATTGGATAATATGCTTGAAAAGGCAAAAATTGGTCCTGAACTGATTGCAAGCCTGGGCGCGGGATTAACCAAGCTCTCAGATACCACATCAAAGTTGTCGAATATTTCAGATGCTTCGCTAACCAATGACAAGTATATCTCAACAATGAGAACTGCAACTGAGTCGGCAACACAGCTGAACGAGTCATACCGCAAAGTTTCGCAAACTCTGGAGCAGAACGTGAGCGCATCACAGGAACAGTTGACCCATATCAAATCCACTTCCAAAAGTGCAGCCAGTCTCTCTGTGGTATTCAGCGAAGTGGGAGAATCACTGAAAGAAGATCTTTCTGCAAACAAGGCATACTCAGCAAGTATTGGAAAAGTGACATCGGCAGCCAATCAGTTTGTTGAAAAATATAATGAATCGGCAGCCCTGCTGTCAAAAACTGCTGAAACCCTGAATGCATCCGCAACCGGTGGTGCCAGTTACAATAAAGAACTCCAGCGCGTTTCCAGCAACCTGTCGGCACTCAATGCCTTGTATGAGCTTCATCTCCAGGGATCAAGCCAGCAGATGGAAGACACGAAACATCTGAATTCCTTGATGAATAAATTCGCAGTTAACCTGAATGAATCCTTGACCAATACGGAAAAATTCAAAGTTGAGGTTGACAACCTGACCAAGAACATCGTTGCCCTTAACAAAGTTTATGGGAACATGCTTTCGGCCATGAGTGTTGGTGGAAAATAATCAGGATTAACTTACTTGTTTAAAATATATAACTAGATGGCTGGATATAAGGAGACACCGAGGCAAAAAATGATCGGGATGATGTATCTCGTTCTTACGGCATTGCTCGCATTAAACGTCTCGAAACAAATCCTGGATGCTTTTCTTGTGGTCAATGAAAGTATGGAGACCACCAATGAAAACTTCTCGAAGAAACTGGACAACACCTATGCTAAATTCAAGATTCAATATCAGTTAAACCCGAACAAAGTTGGCCCTTATTGGGAGAATGCCCAGAAGGCACATTCCCTTTCTGATAAATTTGCCAAATACATTGACAGCATCAAGTATGTGGTGATCATGCGTACCGATAAACTGGCCACCCTGGAAGAAGCCAAAAAATTAAATCTGCGCAATGCCAAAAGAAAGGACAACTATGATATACCAACCAGGTTCTTTATTGGTAGTTCTCCTGATGGCTCAGGTGGCGAATCAAAGGTTCTGAAGGCTAAAGTTGAAAACTATAAAAAACAAATGCTTGAGTTGATTGATCCTAAATTCAGGGCTTCCATAAAGCTCGGAATGGATACGGAAGGACCTTTTTATGATGCCGACGGCTCCAAGCAGAACTGGGAAATGCATAATTTTTACCGCACCATCCTGGCTGCCACAGTGACCATCCTGAATAAAATGAAAGCCGAAGTGTACAATGCCGAGTTTGACGTGGTCAATAACCTGTACGGGTCCATCGATGCGCTGAACTTTAAATTCGATAAAATCCAGGCCAAGGTGATTCCGCGAAGCAGTTATGTCTTCCTGGGTGAGGAATATCAGGCGGAAATTCTCGTCGGTGCCTATGATACCAAACAAAATCCCGATGTTCGCTATACCCTGGGATCTGATTCACTGACCCCCGGCAACTTTAAAAATGCAACTCCGCTGGAAGGATCAAACGGCCTTGTTATTCTGAAACTGGGAGGTTCATCGGAAGGATTAAAGAAATTTGCCGGGATTATTAAAGTGGTGAGCCCGCTTGGAGATACGATGACCTTTCATTTCAAAGATGAGTTTATCGTAGCCAGGCCTGCCATTACGATCTCCCCGACTAAAATGAATGTTTTCTATATCGGCGTGGATAATCCTGTCGAAATCAGTGTTCCCGGAGGCCCCGAACGGATCGTTCCCACGGTCTCCACCGGGAGTATCCGCCAGGAGGGCAAAGATTGGATCGTTTCAAATCTGACACCTACAGGAGCACGTGAAGCCGTTATCAGCGTAAATGCGGTTTTTTCAGGGAAATCCAAAAATATGGGTTCCTATAAATTCAGGCTGAAAACCGTGCCCGATCCCTTGATAAAAATTGCAGGAAAGAATGAAGGCTTCATCTCAAAAAGCTTACTGCTTGCCAGCCCGATGCTTCTGCCTGAAATGCCTGCCGGCTTTGACTTCGACCTTCGTTATACCGTAACATCTTTTGTTTTTTCTACTTCAACCGCAGCAGGTGAAGGAAATGATGTAAAGGTTCAGGGAAACAGGCTTTCTCCTGAAATTCTTAAGATCATCAACAATGCCCGCCGGGGACAGCGTATCTGGTTTGACGATGTGTATGTTAAAGGCCCGGATGGCTCGCGTAAAGTGAACACCAGTCTTAGTTTGAAATTGAACTGATAATATCCATAAGGAGGTAATATGAAAAAAGCACTTGTCCTGGTTCTGTTCTCCCTGATTTTAGGAGGGATCAGCCTTACATCCTACGCACAGGTCCTGGAAGGCCCTCCCAGGGATGGTGTGTATGATAAAACCGCCATTACCCAGGTTCAGCCTATCCCTTATCCCTATCTCCGGGAGGCCGATATTGTCTGGACCCGCAGGGAATGGAGGGTGATGGATCTTCGCGAAAAGATGAACCAGCCATTTTACTTCCCCGAAAAACCTCAGAACAGCTGGCGCAGTTTTGTTCAGATCATCATGGATGGACTGAAGGAAGGCACTGTAACGGCCTATTCCAGCGAATCAGATCAATTCCTGGTCCCCCTGACCTATAAAGAGCTGCTCGACAAAATGGAGCGGTCGGATACTGTAAGACTGCCTCGCCCCGATAATCCTGACATTTTATTCGATACCGTGATAAAAACGGAATTTGACCCTGCCAATGTTAAGAAACTGAAGATAAAAGAAGATTGGTATTTAGACAGGCAAAGATCGGTTATGGAGGTAAGGATCCTTGGAATATGCCCGGTGATTGATGAGATTGATAAAAATACCGGCGAAAAAAGGTTTGAAAAAAATCTCTTCTGGATCTATTTCCCTGAATGCCGCAACCTTTTTGCCAAGAATGAAATGTTCAACATGAAAAACGGATCAGCCGGGAGAATGACCTACGATGACGTATTCATGAAACGAATGTTCGCAAGCTATATTTACAAGGAGGAGAATGTTTATGACCGGGCGATCAATGAATATGCTACCGGGGTTGATGCCCTCCTGGAGGCTGAAAAGGCCAAGAACAACCTGTTTGAATTTGAATCAAATCTCTGGGAATACTAAACTCACTCACCCTGGGATCGGGATAAAAAAGTTAAATCGAATGAAGCTGTCTCTGTTAACCGGGACAGCTTTTTTTATTCCGCTTCATCCAGCCCTGGCTGGGGCAAATTTTCTACTTTTGCTGTAAACTGACGGACTTTCATGACGCCATCCTTTGTCGATACACCGATTGAATATCTCAAGGGGGTCGGACCCTCGAGGGCTGAACTTTTGAAAAGCGAGTTGAACATATTCACTTTTGGCGAGCTCCTGACCTTTTTCCCTTTCCGCTATCTTGACCGTAGTAAATTCTACCGTATTGCAGATATCACCGGCGATTCATCCTATATCCAGCTGAAGGCCAGGATGGTCCGGATGCAGATCATCGGGGCACCCCGTCATCAGCGGTTGGTGGCGACAGTACGGGACGAAAGCGGCGAAATCGATCTCATCTGGTTCCAGGGAATAAAGTGGGTGTCGGAAATGCTGTCGGCACGGCAGGAATATGTTGTTTTCGGGAAACCCAGTTTGTTCAACGGACACTGGAATATCTCCCATCCTGAACTGGAGATCCTTCCGACCGAGCCGGTGCCGTTAAATGAAATCATCAGGCCGGTTTATAATTCCACTGAAAAATTGAAATCAAAGGGGTTGGATTCCAGGGGCATCGGAAAACTGATCAAGGGGCTGATCCTTCATGAGAAATTTTTCATCTCCGAAAATATCACAGGGGAGATCCTGCTGAACCTGCGATTAATAGACCGTCAGGCGGCATTTTTGAATGTTCATTTTCCGCGTTCTCCCGAAATACTTAAGAAGGCTCAAACACGCCTGAAGTTCGAGGAGCTGTTCTTCATTCAGTTGCGGCTGGCCAGGCAGCGATCGCTCAGACTTAAAAAACAGTCAGGTCACCGGTTTTTAAAGGTTGGGGAATACGTAAATCAGTTTTACCACCAACACCTTACTTTCGAGCTTACCAGCGCTCAGAAAAGGGTAATCAAAGAGATCAGGGCCGACCTGGGTTCCGGAACCCAGATGAACCGGTTGCTCCAGGGCGACGTGGGTAGCGGAAAAACCCTTGTTGCCTTAATGACCATGCTTATTGCCCTCGATAACGATTATCAAAGCTGCCTGATGGCTCCGACCGAGATCCTGGCAAACCAGCATTACAATACGATTTCAAAGATGCTTACCGGGCTGGATGTTACCGTGAAGTTACTTACAGGTTCAACGAAACCGGCCATCCGCCGTGAAATACTGCATCAGCTCAATGAAGGGGAGGTTCAGATCCTTATTGGGACACATGCCCTTCTTGAGGAAAATGTCCAGTTCAGGCAGCTTGGATTCGTGGTGATCGATGAGCAGCATCGTTTCGGTGTAGCCCAGCGAGCCAAACTCTGGGAAAAAAACATCATCACCCCCCACGTACTGGTCATGACGGCCACACCCATTCCCCGTACCCTCGCCATGACCCTGTATGGAGACCTCGACATTTCGGTCATCGATGAATTGCCCCCTGGCCGCAAGGCCATCGTGACAAAGCATGTTTATGACCGGGACCAGGTCAAGGTGTTCAGTTTCATTAGAACCAAAATACAGGAGGGGAGACAGGTATACATTGTTTTCCCGCTCATCCAGGAATCGGAAACGCTTGATCTGAAAAACCTGATGGAAGGGTTTGATCATCTGGCAACAGTATTCCCTCCTCCCGATTATGCCTTGGGAATGGTCCATGGAAAGATGAAACAGCAGGAAAAGGAGGCTGCCATGAAACTCTTCCTGGCGAAGGAAACCCAGATCCTTGTGGCCACCACGGTAATCGAAGTGGGGGTGGATGTTCCCAATGCTTCGGTAATGGTGATTGAAAACGCAGAGCGGTTCGGCCTTTCGCAGCTTCACCAGTTGCGGGGCCGTGTCGGCAGGGGAAACGACCAGTCCTATTGCATCCTGATGAGCAGGTTTGAACTTTCAGCCGAAGCACGTAAACGGATCGCCACCATGGTGCGCACCTCGGACGGGTTTGAAATTGCTGAAACAGACCTGCAACTGCGGGGGCCTGGCGATCTTCAGGGAACCCAGCAAAGCGGAATCCTTGATTTGAGGATCGCCGATATCGTGAAAGATGAAAAAATATTGAAATATGCACGGAATGTAGCCTCTGAAATCATTCAGCATGATCCCCTCCTCAGAAAAAAAGAAAATGACATTCTGGCACGACATCTCGCCCAGATGGACCGCAATCAGCAAAATTGGGGACTGATTTCCTGAAAATAATTGTTTTTATTCTTACTTTTGTTCCCTTAATCTCTAAGACGAATGAAAATTTCATTTAATTGGTTGAAGCAATATCATGATGCCGATCTCTCACCTGACAAGGTGGCGGAATTATTAACCGGGTGTGGTCTTGAGGTAGAGAGCATGGATCTGTTCCAGTCAGTAAAAGGAGGGTTGAAAGGGGTGGTAATCGGTGAAGTGCTTACTTGTGAAAAACATCCCAATTCTGACCATTTGAGTCTCACAACGGTCAATATTGGAACAAGTGACCCTCTGAGAATAGTTTGTGGCGCTTCAAATGTGGCTAAAGGTCAGAAGGTCGCTGTAGCAACCCTTGGAACAACCCTGTATTTCAATGACGCGGAGTTAACGCTCCAGCGTACTAAAATCAGGGGAGAGGTATCCGAAGGGATGATCTGTGCGGAGGATGAACTGGGACTTGGCTCATCTCATGCAGGAATCATGGTTCTGGACCAGGGTGCACTGGTTGGTATGCCGGCCAGTGAATATTTCAAAGTTGAGGAAGATGTCGTTTTTACGATCGGACTGACCCCGAACCGGGTCGATGCCGCCTCACATCTAGGTGTGGCGCGCGATCTCGTTGCGGTTGTGAATAATTTCGGCAAGGATCTGTGTGATTCCTTACATCAAAATCATCTCCTGTTTCCCGATGTGTCGGGTTTCAGTGTTGATAATCACAACATGCCCATTGAGGTGATCATCGAAGATCCCAAGGCCTGTCCGCGATATTCAGGGATCACGGTTTCAGGCATTACGGTGAAGGAATCTCCCGGCTGGCTTAAAAACAGGCTCCTTGCTGTTGGTTTACGCCCGATAAATAACATTGTTGATATCACGAATTTCATCCTGATGGAGCTGGGTCAGCCGCTTCATGCCTTCGACAGTCACCAGATTGAAGGAGGGAAGGTGATCATTAAAAAGTATCCTGAAAGAACGAAATTCAGCACCCTCGATCATATTGAACGTGAGCTTTCTTCCAACGACCTGATGATCTGCAATACGGCCGAACCCATGTGTATTGCAGGAGTTTTCGGCGGAGTAAAATCGGGAGTGACAACAGAAACCACGAGTGTCTTCCTCGAAAGCGCCTATTTTGATCCGGTGCATGTTCGCAAAACCTCCCGTTACCATGGATTACAAACAGATGCCTCATTCCGGTTTGAACGGGGCGCCAACGTCGATATCACGGTGACAGCCCTGAAACGGGCGGCATTGATGATCAGGGAGATTGCCGGGGGAGAAATTTCATCCGAGATCGTTGACATTTATCCCAATTCTATTTTACCTGCCACGGTCGAACTTTCGTATGATAATCTCGATCATCTGGTTGGTAAGCGAATTCCCCGCGATGTGGTTGCGAATATTTTGACGGACCTTGGAATTCAGCTCCTTGAAGAATCAGGATCGGGGCTCCAGTTGCAGGTTCCCGCCTTTAAAGTTGATGTAACCCGCGAGGCCGATGTGATTGAGGAGATTATGCGGGTTTATGGATACAATAATATTGAGACCCTGGATGAGGTGCGTTCGTCGCTTTCATATACCATCAGCCCGGATCCGGAGAAAATCCAGAACATGGTTGCCAACTGGCTTGCAGCCAATGGGTTCAATGAAATAATGAATAACTCACTTACCCGGTCTGCCTATTATACTGACAATGCCGATTTTCCTTTACAGCAGTGCGTAAAGATGTTGAATCCCACCAGCCGTGACCTCGATGTTATGAGGCAGACCCTGCTTTACGGGGTGCTTGAAAGCAGTGTTTTTAACCAGAACAGGAAGAACGGCGATCTTAAAATGTTTGAATTCGGAAGGGTGTATTCAACGGTCAGTGAGAAAAATGATCCCGTCCAGGGATATCATGAAGAAAATCACCTGGCTATGATGATTACGGGTCGTTCACAACCGGAAAACTGGAATATTGGCGATAAGCCGGTTGATTTTTTTGAACTGAAGGGGATGATGGAAGCGATATTTAAAAAACTGGCCGTCAAACAGGACCATTGGGTGATTGAGTCGTTCAAATCAAAACAAATTGCAGACGGACTCTCTTATTTTGTCAACGGGAAAAAAATCCTTCACATTGGACACATTTGCAGCCCCGTTTTATCTGCATTCGATTGTAAACAACCAGTGGTTTATGCAGAGGTGAACTGGGATCTGCTTTTTTCCCTTGTTCCGGGAAAAGTAGCACAATATCAGGAGATCCCTAAATTTCCTGAAGTCAGACGTGATCTTGCCCTGCTCGTGGATAAGGAAATCACCTTTAGCCAGATAGAAAAACTTGCCTGCCAGACAGAAAAGAGGTTATTGAAAAAGGTAGGGTTATTTGATGTCTATGAAGGAGATAAAATTGCCCCGGGAAAGCGGTCGTATGCGATCAGTCTTATTTTACAGGATAAAGATAAAACGCTGACTGATAAGGAGATCGAAAAAACAGTCGAACGGCTTATCAAAGCCATGAATTCACAGCTCAACGCACAGATCAGATAACTTTCGGTATGGATATTCAGTCAATTAAACAGCGCTTCGGTATCATCGGGAATTCTCCTTTGCTTGACCGGGCCATTGACATTGCGCGACAGGTTGCAGCAACTGACATCACGGTGCTGATCAGCGGAGAAAGTGGAACGGGAAAGGAGTTCTTTCCGAAAATCATACACCAGCTGAGCGCTCGGAAGCATGGCCCGTATATCGCTGTGAACTGCGGAGCCATTCCTGAAGGGACCATTGATTCGGAGCTCTTCGGACATGAAAAAGGGTCGTTTACCGGGGCTCATGAGGCGCGTAAAGGATATTTTGAAGTAGTCGACGGAGGTACTATCTTCCTGGATGAGGTGGCTGAACTGCCACTTGGTACGCAGGTCCGCTTGTTGAGAGTACTTGAATCGGGCGAGTTTATGCGCGTGGGGTCATCCAAGGTGCTGAAGACCAATGTCAGGGTGGTTGGGGCAACCAATGTCAACATTCCCGATGCCATTTCCAGCGGTAAATTCCGCCAGGATCTCTATTATCGGCTGAATACAGTTCCTATTCTTGTTCCAGCTTTGCGTGAACGGAAAGAGGATATTTACCTGCTGTTCAGGAAATTTGCCTCAGATGCAGCCGAAAAATACCGGATGCCGGCCATCCAGGTGGATGATGAAGGACAGCAGGTGCTCAAGAATTACCGCTGGCCCGGGAACATCCGCCAGCTTAAGAACCTGACAGAACAGATATCTATCATTGAAAAAACCAGGATGATCGATGCTGAAAACCTGGTTAAATACATGCCGCAGGGACTGTCGAGTGAACTTCCGGTGCTCTACAAGGGGGAAGACGGGTCAAAGTTCAATGAGCGTGAGTTGCTTTACAAGGTGCTTTTTGATATGAAAAAGGACATGAACGACCTGAAGCAGCTTGTGATGAACCTGATGCAGAATGATGATGACATCAGCAATAACCTTGGTGAGAATACCCACCTGATCAAACGATTGTACAAGGATTTTGAAGAGGGAAAAGAGCCTGTTCAGCCGATCATCGTTCACCGTCCTGAAGACCGGTTTTCAGACCAGGAGGCCATCCAGGAGCCGGTTGAGGTGGAAGAATCCCTTTCGCTCGAAAAGAAGGAGATTGATTTCATCAAACGCGCCCTGACGAGGCATGAAGGGAAACGAAAAGATGCTGCAAAAGAACTGGGCATTTCAGAACGGACCCTTTACCGTAAGATCAAGGAATACGACATCGAGTAATATTGCCTATCTTTGTTTATGAATAAAAAAATGCCGATTCCTGCATTTCACCGGAAACCTTGGTTGATCTCTATGAGATGGGCGTTCTCCATCCTTCTGCCTGCCTTGATATTCCTTCCTGCCTGTCGCGTCAGCTATTCATTAACTGGTGCATCCATTTCGCCAAATGTCAAAACAGTTTCCATTACCTATTTTCAGAACAATGCATCCCTGGTGGTGCCAACGCTTTCCCGAACCCTCACGGATGCCCTGCGGGATTACTTTACTTCGCAGACAAATCTTGTCCTGGTTGACCGTGGTGGTGATCTTATCCTTGACGGAATCATTACCCAGTATGCGGTTCAGCCGGTAGCCATTCAGGGAAATGAAACAGCGGCCCTGAACCGGCTGACGGTGGTAGTGAGCATAAAGTTTGTCAATAAAACAGATACCAAGCAAAACTGGGAACAATCCTTTACGCGTTACCAGGACTATGCCAGCTCATATAACCTTTCATCTGTACAGGACGGCCTGATTGCCGATATCACGGATCAGCTGGTCCAGGATATTTTCAATAAGGCTGTTGTCAACTGGTAATTATCACCAAGAGTTTAATCCCATGAACCGCCAGCAATTCTCCGAATTCGTCAAAAACCCCGGGAAGACCAATGCCCAGAGTTTAAAGATGCTCGAGGACCTTGTACGGCGTTATCCCTACTGTCAGTCGGGACAAATGTTGTATACCTATAACCTCTTCAGGGAAGAAAATCTTCAATATCCCCTGCAGCTGAAAAAAGCAGCTGCCTATGCCAGTGACCGAAAGATACTGAGGGAGTTAATCGATTCTGCAAAAAATAAAACAGTAATTGCGGTTCCTCCTGATCCCAAATCGGCGGGTTTACCAATAACTGCCGCAGCCGGAACGCCTGAACCCACACCGGAAATGGCTGTCGTGGGCACGGAGTTATTGCCGCTGATGGATTCAAAGGTGGAGGTATACCCTGAAATGTTCGGTGCGATTTCTGAACAGGAATTAGCCACTTTTCAGGTGCTGGACAAATTCCCGGGGAAGGAACCTGTTTCATTTGTCACCCCTGTGAAAAAACCGGGTGCTGTGGTGCGTTCATACCAATATCCCACACCAGTAACGCATGACCGTTTGACGACAGAGGAACTTATTTCTATCGTAAAGAAGAGGCTTGCTGAAATAAACGCACAGAAAGAACCTGCTGTTTTATCCAGTAAAGCCAAAGAATCCATCATTGACAAGTTCATATTGGATGAACCAAAAATTTCAAAACCGAAGACTGCATTTTTCAATCCGTCCGACAGTTCGACGCAAAGCAACTTCGATGATGAGGAGATCGTGAGTGAAACACTGGCAAAATTATATGCCTCACAGGGAAATATTCCTAAGGCCATTCATATATATCAGAAATTATCCTTGCTTAATCAAGAAAAAAGTCGTTACTTTGCGGCCCAAATTGAAAATTTGAAATCGTAAATACTTAACCATTATGTACATTTTAATTTCCGTTCTTATCCTGATCGTCTGCGTTTTGATGGTATTGGTTGTTTTAGTCCAGAATTCAAAAGGAGGAGGCCTGGCTTCGAATTTTGCCTCTTCAAATCAGTTCATGGGTGTTCGCAAAACCGCCGATTTTCTGGAAAAAGCCACCTGGACCCTTGCTGTCACACTGCTCTTGCTGAGCCTCTTCTCTGTTTTTATCATTCCAAAGAACCAGGTAAAAGCCGATACCATCCAAAGTGAGATCCAGAAACAGATTGATGAAAGCAAAACTGCCCCGATCAAGGATTTCCAAGCTCCACCAACCCAAAAGAAATAGAACATCTCCCCGTCTATTTATCTAAAGAGTGTCAGATTGTCAGCACAATCTGACATTTTTATTTTAATTCAGCCCGGGACTGAAAAAATGTCCAGATTTTTTACAAGGAATTCTTTTGGCATAAAATGTGACTTATCTGTGTAGCCTGTTCAAAAGGTGAATTTCGTATTGTTTAACTTTAAAACATAAGTAAAATGGCAAAAGTGAAGATTAAACCATTGGCCGACCGAGTTTTGGTTGAAGCAGCAGCTGCTGAAGACAAAACAGCCGGAGGAATTATCATTCCTGACACTGCAAAGGAAAAACCGCAGAAAGGGACTGTTGTTGCTGTAGGTCCTGGTAAAAAGGATGAACCCATGACTGTAAAAGTTGGTGACAGCGTGCTTTATGGCAAATATGCCGGAACCGAAATCACCATTGATGGCGAGAATTACCTCATCATGCGCGAATCTGATATCGTTGCTGTGATCTGATCATCTGAAAACATTTATAAATAAAGTACAATCATTTTAAAAACGAAAAACCATGGCAAAAGATATTATCTTTAGCATAAAAGCAAGAGAAGCGTTGAAGAAAGGCGTTGATGAACTTTCAAACGCTGTGAAGGTGACCCTTGGCCCCAAAGGTCGCAATGTCATTATTGATAAATCATATGGATCCCCCATCGTTACCAAGGACGGTGTTACCGTTGCAAAAGAGGTGGAACTGAGAGACCCGGTTGAAAACATGGGCGCCCAGATGGTGAAGGAAGTGGCTTCCAAAACAAGTGATTTGGCCGGTGACGGAACAACCACTGCCACTGTTCTGGCCCAGGCAATTTTCACAACAGGTTTAAAAAATGTTACAGCAGGCGCCAACCCGATGGATTTGAAACGCGGGATTGACAAAGCAGTCGCAGAAGTTATCAAATCGCTGAAAGCACAAACCAAGCAGGTTGGTGACAGCATGGAGAAAATCGAGCAGGTTGCTTCGATTTCTGCCAACAATGACAGCTTCATTGGCAAGATGATTGCCGAAGCAATGGGAAAGGTGAAGAAAGAGGGTGTAATTACCATCGAAGAGGCCAAAGGAATTGAGACAACCGTAAAAGTTGTTGAAGGTATGCAATTCGATCGTGGTTACATCAGCCCCTATTTTGTGACTGATACCGATAAGATGGAAGTTGTGTATGAAACTCCCTACATCCTGATTTATGATAAAAAGGTAAGTGTCATGAAAGACCTTCTTCCTGTTTTGGAAAAGGTTGTTCAGACTGGTCGTCCACTCATCATTGTCAGCGAGGATGTTGAAGGTGAAGCACTTGCAACACTGGTCGTGAACAAAATCCGTGGCACACTGAAAGTGGCTGCTGTGAAGGCTCCGGGATTCGGCGACCGCCGCAAGGAGATGCTTGAGGACATCGCAGTTCTTACAGGTGGAACCGTCATCAGTGAAGAAAAAGGTTTCAAGCTGGAAGATGCTACCCTGCAGTACCTCGGACAGGCTGAAAAAGTTACCATTGACAAGGAAAACACAACCATCATCAATGGCAATGGCAAGAAGGCCGACATCACAGCCCGTATCAATCAGATAAAGACGCAGATCGGAACAACCACCTCGGATTATGATAAGGAAAAATTACAGGAACGCCTTGCCAAACTGGCCGGTGGTGTTGCTGTTATATACGTTGGTGCTGCATCCGAAGTGGAAATGAAAGAGAAGAAAGACCGCTTTGATGATGCTTTGCATGCAACCCGTGCAGCCATTGAAGAGGGGATCATCCCCGGTGGTGGCGTTGCATATCTCCGCGCTCAGAAAGCCATTGAAAATTTAAAAGGTGCAAACGAAGATGAAACTACAGGGATTGCCATCATTAAGCGCGCCCTCGAAGAACCTCTCCGCCAGATTGTGGAAAATGCAGGCCTTGAAGGTTCTGTCGTGATCCAGAGGGTAAAAGAAGGAAAAGATGACTTTGGTTTCAACGCCCGCACTGATGAATATGAAAACCTTTACAAGGCAGGTGTAATCGATCCTACCAAAGTAGCCCGCGTTGCACTTGAAAATGCAGCTTCCATTGCCAGCATGCTTCTGACCACCGAATGCGTGCTTGCAACCCATAAAGAAGAAAAACCTGCCATGCCCCCGATGAATCCTGGCATGGGTGGCATGGGTGACATGTATTAATCGTTAACAATCTTGTGAAAAAAGCCCTGAATTTTCAGGGCTTTTTTATTAGAATTTCGTTAATATTGTATGAAGCAAAATACATGTATATGAGACATTACGCGTTCATTTTCAGTTTTATCTTAATACTTATGGCCATAAGCGCCAGGGTACTTGCCCAGCAACAAGTTCAGTCGCCGAACTTACCCACCGACCCGGAGTCAAAGAAAATTATGTACCGGGCCGTGGTCGAGCAGGAAGGAACTCCGGCATACCTTTACGACAAGGCCATTGAATGGTTTGGCTACTACTATCTGAACCCTCAGTCGATCTACGCAGTGCAGGATAAGGTGAATGGCAAGGTTGAAGGGCTTGGACGGCTGAAAATTTATTATATGGATGAAAAGGCAGGCGTGAGAAGAGATGCCGGGCTGGTTGTTTACCAGATCAAAATGGAATTCAAGGAAAACAAATACCGGTATACACTTACCGACTTTAACCTGAAGGGAACTTCACGTTTCCCGATAGAAAAATGGATGAATAAAACTGATCCGGCCTATAATCCCAACTGGGACCTCTATCTTTTCCAGGTAGATACCACCATGCAAAGATTAATATCAACGCTGAAAGAAAAAATGAAACCCGTTGTACTGAAAAAAGATGAGTGGTGAAACCAACCCGGATATCAGGGCACTGACAAAAGAGGAAATTGAACATTTCTTTGTTGAGCAGGGAGATAAAAAATTCCGAGCAGGCCAGGTGTATGCGTGGCTTTGGCAGAGGGGGTGTCGCTCGTTCGACGAAATGACCAACCTCAACAAAACCACACGGCAATTATTAAAGGATCATTTTACGTTTCATTCAGCCGCTGCCGATTCGCACCAGGTAAGTTCAGACGGAACCATTAAAATCGGGTTCAGGCTGCACGACGGGCTTCTGGCCGAGGGGGTGCTGATCCCGGCTGATGACCGGGTTACAGCCTGCATTTCATCGCAGGTAGGCTGTGCGCTTGGATGTAAATTTTGCGCTACCGGGTTGCTGGGCTTCAAGCGTAACCTGACGGCCGGCGAAATTGTTGACCAGGTGACTGGTATCCAGCACCCAAAGTTCAGCGGGGAAAAACATCTGACGAATATTGTCTTCATGGGAATGGGTGAGCCTTTTCTGAATTATGAAAATGTGCTGGCTGCCATCAAAAAGATCACTTCGGCGGAGGGGTTGGGCATGTCGCCTCAGCGAATCACTGTTTCGAGTGTCGGAATCCCCAAAATGATTAAAAAAATGGCAGATGATGATCCCAAATATCATTTTGCCCTTTCATTGCACGCCGCAACGGATGTAAAGCGCAACCAGATCATCCCGTATAATCTGAAGCACCCGCTTAAAGAGATAGTTGAATCACTGAAATATTATCATCAGAAAACCGGCAAGCGAATAACCATTGAATATATTCTGTTCGGGAATTTTAATGATTCAATAGCCGATGCAAAAGACCTTGCAGCTTTGTGCAGGAATTTCCCTGTTAAAATCAACATTATTGAATACAACCCGGTGAAGGAGACCCCCTTTGTGAAATCACATCCTGAAAACACCAAGGCTTTTGTTGCTTTTCTTGAAAAGCATAACATGGTGGTCAATGTCAGGAAAAGCAGGGGCAAAGATATTGATGCCGCTTGCGGGCAGCTTGCAGGGAAACATTTTAAAAGCTGAAAAAACTTGTGATCCTTGAACATTTACCTTATACCTTAAATAATCTGTTATGAGCCGTTCTTCATTTGAAATCCAGGGTAATATTGTTGACGTGGTCGGTAAAAGAATTTTCCAGGGAACTGTTGTCATCCGTGATGGAAGGATAAACGCCATCCGTGAGGAACCAGTATCCTCCGAAGAATTTATCCTCCCGGGACTGGTTGACGCCCACATCCATATTGAGAGTTCCATGCTGATCCCATCCGAATTTGCACGGCTGGCAGTGATCCATGGCACGGTGGGTACGGTGTCTGATCCTCATGAAATTGCCAATGTACTGGGCGTGCCGGGCGTGAAATTCATGATCGACAATGGGAAGAAGGTTCCATTCAAATTTAATTTTGGTGCCCCCTCATGCGTGCCGGCTACCCCGTTTGAAACGGCTGGCGCCATTCTCGGGCCCGATGAAGTTGGAGAGCTGCTCCGGATGCCGGAAATCAGGTATTTATCAGAAATGATGAATTTCCCGGGGGTGTTATTCAGCGATCCGGAAGTCATGTCAAAGCTTGCCCTGGCAAAAGCGGCAGGTAAGCCAGTTGACGGGCACGCCCCGGGCGTTATCGGTGAAAATGCTAAAAAATATATCAGGGCCGGGATTTCTACCGACCACGAATGCTTCTCCCTTGAAGAAGCCCATGAAAAGATCAGGTACGGAATGCACATCCTGATACGTGAAGGCAGCGCAGCCAAGAATTTTGAAACGCTGTACCCGTTGATCGATGAATACCCTGACCTTGTCATGTTCTGCTCTGATGATAAACATCCCAACGACCTTGTGGCAGGGCACATCAACCTGGAGGTAAAAAGAGCCATTGAAAAGGGTATGAATGTCATGAATGTTTTGCGCTGCTGCACCTATAACCCGGTGAAGCACTACAACCTGGATATTGGTTTGTTACAGGTCGGGGACCCGGCTGATTTAATACGGGTTGATAACTTTACCGACATGAATGTCCTGTCGACCTGGGTTAATGGGGAGAAGGTGGCAGAAAACGGAAAAACATTGATCTCAAGTGTTTCTGAAGTCCCCTTCAATAAATTTGAGATTGGGAAAATAGTGCCTTCAGAGATTTGCGTTAACCCTGAGGAGGGCCAGATTCTTGTTCAGGGGGCTTTTGACGGACAACTGATTACGGAGCAGATGGTCGTTGTACCCACCATTGTCGGAAATAATGTCGTGAGCGACCCGGCCGGCGATATTCTGAAGATTGTCGTTAAAAACAGGTATCATGAAAGCAAAGCGGCCGTTGGTTTCATCCATAACATCGGATTAAAAAGGGGTGCGATCGCATCCTGCGTGGCACACGACAGCCACAACATCATTGCGGTGGGCGTTGACGATGAATCCATTGCAACTGCCATCAACCTCATCATCGAAGCAAAAGGAGGCATATCCCTGGTGGATGGTGCATTAAAAATAACGCTGCCGTTGCCATTCGCAGGAATTATGACGGGAGTTGAAGGATTTGAGGTTGCCCGACTGTACGATGAAATGGATAAAAAGGCAAAAGAAATGGGGAGTTCCTTGTCAGCCCCATATATGACCCTGTCTTTCATGGCTTTATTGGTCATTCCTGACCTGAAGCTCAGTGATAAAGGCTTGTTTGATGGAACGCGTTTTGCGTTTACAAGCCTTTTCAAAAAATAAATACACATATGTACATATATTCTGAAAGGTTATTGTTATCTTTGTAACAGAAACAATAATCAACACGCTATGAAGACTAAAACGAACCTCGACATTCAAAAACTAGAACTTGCTGCCAGTAAACTGCGTGCAATGGCCCACCCTATGCGTATCGCTATCATTGATCTCCTGACAGTGAATAATGAACTCACTGTAACTGAAATTTATGAGCGGCTGAGTATTGAACAAGCATCTGCATCTCATCATCTCAATATATTGAAAAACAAAGGATTGTTGAATTCAAAACGGAATGGCAAAATGATTTTTTATTCCTTGAAGACCAATGTTCTGGCGAATGTAATTGATTGCATCAACCAGTGCACCATGCATTAATCCCATGTTTCTTCAACATCCCAGTTTGCGCGTATCTCAATGATCTTTGGAAAGTATTTAACCTCTTCAGGCTGCAGGTTCTTTCTGTAGTTCCCTGAATCCCACCGCCTGTTTTTATTCCGGTCAAGTATGGCTTTGATCTTGTATTTCCCGGGGTTCATAAAAGCAAAACGGATTTTTCCCGATTGTGATGTTACGTACTCTTCATAAAGTATAACCTCCTTTTCATCAAGCAACTGGACGATATATTGTCCGGGCCTTTTCTCCAGGTTCATGGTCAGGATCAGGTTCCCGAAATCTCTTTCCGACCTGGACCTGAAATCCATCAGGACCGAGTCATGACTTATATCGTTAATTCCATAAAAGACCGAGTCGGGGATGATCAGTTTATACGCCAGGTCTTCCCCCCATTTATGCTGAACGACAGCCATTCGTTTCAAACTGTCGGTGAACTCTATTTTCGGGTGCAGCGTGTCCTTGTTGTCAACCAGCAGGACCCTGGATAAATCCCACCGGGTGAGGGGAGAAGAAAATGTGAGCAGGAAGTTATTTTTAAACTGGTTAAGCCCGGCGCCTTTCACTGAGTTGGTAATGGCAAGCTGGGTGACGTTTCCCTTTTTCTCTGATTTTTTTTGCGGGAGTTTTTTGGCAATATCCAGCGTAACCGTATCAACCACCTTATTTCCTGTCATCACTTTAAGGATGAGTGAGTCGGTTGACGGACGCGTGACCCACAGAGTTACGGAATCTCTTTTGGCTGAATATTCCTCCTTGTGCCAGGACGCAATGGAATCGAAATTCAAAGGAATGAACCGGATGTCCTTTACCGGGAAACGGAAAGTGATCAGGGCGACTCCCTCAGCGGGAGAAACAGACTTGGATACCCGCTGGATGGAATCGGTCTCTTCAAAAAGAAACAGGGAATAGGAAGGATACAATGCCCTGATGCGTTTTACAGAATCGGCTTTACGCGTTGAATCAGCTTTTTTCAGCAATTCGGGATTAACGGCCTTTGGCTTTGGATTTTTCAAAGGAACAAATTCCGAGGAGTCCTTTTTTGTCGTATCAGCCTTTTCCATGGCAATATAGTAGGGCTTGACCAGGCTGTCGAAGAAGGCAATTTTTTCGGTTGATTGATTGAAGATCAGGTCCCCGTTCTGATCGAACAAGGCCACAAGTTTAAATTGTTTATCCTGCAGATTTTTGAAAATGAAATTCCCGTTCTCATCGGTTTTCGTCAGGTAATAGGGAGCAAAATGAAGCGGAAGCGAATCGAGGGGGAGAGTGTCGTTGTTGTTGAGATACAATTCCACAAAGGCATCCTTTTGCGGTTTGTGATCAAATGCATTGACCAGGGTTCCCTGCAGTGAGAGGGAATCAACAAAGGGGCCCGTGGAAAATACGTAGTTGAAACCCTTGAGGATATTGTTTTCGGTGAAATCGGCAATGGCATTGCCAAAGGTGACGGAATAGGTGATGTTTTGAACCAGGCTGTCGTCAAATTTCATTAACAGCGATTTTCCGCGTAACCTTGGGTCCAGGGCTTTTTTTAAGGGAGGAGAGATGAAAACTTCGGTGGCGGGATTCTTCAGGTTGATGAATTCATTGAAATCGATCCGGAAGTTATCTCCGCTAAAGTTAACGGCAAAATTAGGTGGATCACAGCCAAGGACTTTGGGCGGATCTGTATCCTTTGGTCCTCCGGTCGGAGTAACGGGGTTGGCACAGCGATACAGCGATAAAGCAGTTACAATAATAAAAAAGTAAAATAAACTGTTTATTCGTTGCACCTGAGCTGAGGATTTTCGTAAGTTTGCGACCCCAAATTTACCAATCGTTTTGATAAGAGAACCTTTTTTTATTAATTTTACATTGTTAATCATTAAACAGCTACCCTATGTCAGGTCACAATAAATGGTCCACCATTAAACGAAAAAAAGGAGCAATCGATGCCAAAAGGTCTAAGATTTTCTCCAAAATCATTAAGGACATTACCATTGCAGTTAAAGATGGCGGAGCCGATCCTGATGGGAATCCGCGACTGAGACTGGCCATTTCCAATGCAAAGGGAGCCTCCATGCCCAAGGATAATATTCAACGGGCGATCAGCAAGGGTGCCGACAAGGATTCCGCTGCACTCCTCGAAACAACTTATGAGGGGAAGGGCCCTCACGGGGTTGCCATTTTTGTTGAATGCACTACGGATAACCTCCAGCGTACCGTGTCGAATATTCGCGCCTATTTTAATAAACACGGAGGGGAATTGGGTCAGAATGGGATGTTGAACTACCTGTTCGACCGCAAAGGAATCTTTGTCGTTCCCAAGGGTGATTTAAACCAGGATGATTTTGAGATGGAGATGATCGATGCAGGGGCAGAAGATATTGCACTGGAGGATGATTTTTTCACCATCACTACCGCCATGGAAGATTTTGGCAGCATGATCAAGAAGCTGGAACATCTGCAAATTGAACCTGAAAGCGCATCGCTTCAGCGTATTCCGAAAACTATGGTTAACCTCGACGAGGATGCCACACGCAAGGTGCTCAAGCTGGTTGACATTATTGAGGAGGATGAGGATGTGCAAAACGTCTTTCATACGCTGGCCATCAGCGATGAGATGGCAGAAAAATTGTAACAAAAAACGCGGCTCGCAGCCGCGTTTTTTATTTATACCTCGCAGATATATTGTGTAAGGTTGGTTCCTTTGGGCAGGTCCAGTTTTTTCCTCAGCCTGATCCTTGAGATTTCGGTACTGGGTGCCGTTATCTTCAGGATATGAGAAATTTCCTTGGTGTTCAGGTTCATGCGTAACAAGGCGCACAACTTGTGATCGTTGGGAGTAAGTTGCGGGAATTTCTTCCTGAGGCGGTCAAAGAACCCCGGGTGTATTTTCTCAAAGTGTGCCTTGATCCGGTACCAGTCATTATCAAACTTAATATTTTCATCGATGGTTTTTAACACCCTGGCGATCTCAACCTTTGTGACATTCTTTTCCGTTTTCAGGAGCCGGTTGATATCCTTTTTGATCAGTCCGATGATCTTGTTTTTCTGAGAGATGAAGATGGAAGAGGTAGCCAGTTCGCGGTTGATCAGGTCAAGCTCCATATGGTGCTTCTGCTTCAGCAGTTGATTCACCTTCTGCTCGGCACGGATACGTTCCTGAAGACGCAGGTTACGTTCCTTTTCGACTTTTTTACGCTGCTCAATTTCACTTTTGAGCTCAGAGATGATGCGCTCATTGGTTATTTCCAGGTTGCGCTGATAATTTGCAACCTCGATGGCAGCACGTACCTGGTCAATTTCTACGGGTTTAAAAAGATAGGCATAAGGTTTCAGGGAAAATGATTTGGAAAACACCTCATTTTTATTCATGGAGGTGAGGAAGATGATTCCGCAGTTATAATTTTCTGTAAGGATGCGGGCAGCTTCAATCCCATCCATTTTACCTGCAAGCCTGACATCCATGATGACAATGTCGGGTTCCATCTTGTTCTCCTGAAGATTGGCAATATTTTCAATTGCATTCTCTCCTTTGGTATCAATGCCCAGCACTTCATATCCCATGTTGGTCAGTTTGGCCTTCAGGTCATGTGCTATAATTAACTCATCTTCTACAATATACAAACTAATTGGCGCCATAATCAGGTAATTAAATTTTATAATCAGCGTTTGTTACAATATTAAAAGTATCAATGGCAATGACCAGTTCTTCGTTGGTTGGCATCACCATGGAAACAACCGGTGAACCTGGCCGGGTAAGAATGGCCTCTTTGCCTCTTGTCTTATTCCGTTCGGGATCAAACTGAACCCCGAGGAATTCCATGCCTTCCAGAATGCGACGCCGGGTTCCCAGGTCATTCTCTCCAATACCGCCTGCCATAACGATGAGGTCAACTCCGCCCATGGCGGCTGCATAGGCTCCGATATATTTTTTTACGCGGTAAGCGTACATGTCAAGGGCAAGCTGGGCGCGTTTATTCCCGTTTTCGGCTGCCTGTTCAACATCCCGCATGTCGAAAGAGATGCCGGATATTCCGCAAATGCCGCTTTTCTTGTTGAACATGGCATTGGTGTCGGCAATGCTAAGGTTTTCTTTTTCTGCCATAAATAACAGAACGCCAAGGTCTACATCGCCACTGCGGGTTCCCATCATCAATCCTTCAAGCGGGGTAAAGCCCATGGAGGTATCCATCGATTCACCCTGCTTGATGGCAGCAACAGAGGATCCGTTCCCCAGGTGGCAGGTAATGATGTTGATTTTGTGGAAATCCTTACCGAGGAAGCGGCAGGCCTTCAGGGCAACATATTTATGTGATGTTCCGTGGAAACCATAACGGCGGATTTTATATTTTTCATAATATTCATACGGGATCGCATAGAGATATGAAAACTTGGGCATTGTCTGATGAAAAGAGGTATCAAACACTGCAACCTGAGGCACATTCGGAAGAATGGCTTCAATGGAAAGAATCCCTTTCAGGTTTGCCGGATTATGCAGCGGGGCCAATTCGATGCATTTTTCAATATCTTTTTTAACATGTTCGGTAATCAGCGCGCTGGTTTTGAAATTTTCTCCTCCGTGTGCCACGCGGTGCCCGACTGCAACAATTTCATTTTCATCTTCAATCACACCGTAAACAGGATCCTTGAGAATTTTCAGAATGAGGTTTATTCCGATCTGGTGATCCGGAACCTCCTGCAGGAGCTTATATTTATCTTTTCCGGTTACCTGGTGGATGAGCTCGCTGGTGGGTAAACCGATCCGGTCGAGCAACCCTTTCGCCAGGAGATCAGCTTCAGCGGAAATGTCAATGAGTTGATACTTAATGGATGAACTGCCGCAATTTAATACAAGGATTTTCATTGAATCAGTAAAATAGTGAGTTTTTTTCAGTAGTTTTTTCTTCCTCCTGCAAACCAAGCATACCGGAGTAAATGTTAGGTTATGCAAACATACAACATTATTATCCTCTGGCAAAGGATAAATCAAAAATAAACGTAACAAATACTTTTTAATCGTATTTTTGGTCACTCCAATCAAGCGTAGTACAATGGCCTTAATCAATTCAGTTGTTTCGTGGCTGATGAAAAAACGAATTCATCAAATTGAACTGTTCATGAAGTATCCTCATGAAGTTCAAACGGAATGGCTCAGAAAACTCGTTTCAACTGCCCGCAATACAGAATGGGGGAGGCAATATGACTTCAAATCGATCATGACCCCCGATCAGTTCAAGGAACGGCTTCCGCTTTTCGACTATGATTCGATCAAGGGATCGATCGAGCGGTTGCGCCTGGGAGAGCAAAATATCCTGTGGCCTTCGGAAATAAAATGGTTTGCCAAATCGTCGGGTACAACCAGCGATAAAAGCAAATTTATTCCTGTTTCCCAGGAAGCACTTGAGGAATGCCATTTTAAGGGAGGGAAGGACCTGCTCTCCATTTATTGCAACAACCATACAGAAACAAAACTATTTGACGGGAAGGCCATTGCCATGGGCGGATCCCATCAGATCACAGAGGTAAATAACGAATTGTACTACCAGGGTGACCTCTCTGCCATCCTCATTCAGAACCTGCCGGGCTGGGTTGAATTCATGCGAACGCCCAATCTCGCCATTGCACTGATGGACGAATGGGAGAGTAAAATTGAGATGATGGCCAAAGCAACAATCCAGCATGATGTGACCAACATTTCCGGAGTTCCCTCCTGGACCCTCCTGTTATTTAAACGTGTACTGAAAATAACAGGAAAATCAAACATTCTCGAGGTGTGGCCGAATCTTGAACTCTTTGTTCATGGCGGGGTCAATTTTTTACCTTACCGGGAGCAGTTCAGGCAAATCCTGCCTTCAGAAAAAGTGAATTATCTCGAAACCTACAATGCCTCTGAAGGTTTTTTCGGGATTCAGGACAGGATCAAAGCGAATGATATGCTTCTGATGCTCGATTATGGCATCTATTATGAATTTATTCCCCTTGACGAGATAGGCCTGGAACAACCCAGGGTATATAGTCTCGACCAGGTAGCACTGTTTACAAACTATGCCATGGTGATCACCACAAATGCGGGATTATGGCGGTATCAGATCGGGGATACGGTTCAGTTTACCTCCCTCGATCCCTACCGTATTAAAATCTCAGGCAGGACACGGAATTTTATCAATGCATTTGGTGAGGAATTAATCATTGACAATGCCGAGAAGGCCATGGCCGTTGCCTGTAATCGCAGCAACGCCATTGTGACCGAGTATACGGCAGCACCGATATATCTTTCGGGCGACCATAAAGGCGCCCATGAATGGCTTATTGAATTTGAAAAGAAACCCGAAGATCTTGCTTTTTTCACAAGTTCTCTGGATACCGCGCTTAAATCGCTTAATTCCGATTATGAGGCCAAACGATACAACGGATTATTGCTGGCCGAACCGCTCATCAGGATTGTTCCTACGAACACTTTTTATAACTGGCTTAAAAAGAAAGGCAAACTTGGAGGACAGCATAAGGTCCCGCGGCTTTCGAACGACCGGAAATATGTGGATGAAATACTGCAATTATTGCAGAAGGATTGAATCCTTTTTATAATTTTGATCTCAAATTAAAACCTATGCATATTGCTATCGCCGGAAATATCGGATCCGGGAAAACGACACTGACAGGATTATTGGCCAAGCACTTCGGTTGGGATCCTCATTATGAGGATGTAGATACCAATCCATATCTGGGCAGTTTTTACGAGGACATGCAGCGCTGGTCATTTAACCTGCAGATCTACTTCCTCAACAGCCGCTTCAGACAGGTGGTTGATATCCGTAATTCGGGGAAGACCGTGGTTCAGGATCGGACGATTTATGAAGATGCCTATATTTTCGCCCCCAACCTGCATTCAATGAACCTGATGAGTACGCGGGACTTTGAAAACTACCGTTCGCTTTTTGACCTCATGAGCACCTTCATTCAGCCTCCTGACCTGCTTATTTATCTCCGGGCCAGTGTTCCTACCCTGGTGAACCAGATTCAGAAGCGGGGAAGGGACTATGAAAACGCCATACGGCTCGACTACCTCAAGAACCTGAATGAGATTTATGAAGACTGGATTGAAAATTACAAACTGGGCAAACTCCTGATCATTGATGCTGACACGCTGAAGGTAAGTGAAAACCCTGAAGACCTTGGCGTGGTGATTGAAAAAATCAATGCCCAGTTGCATGGACTTTTTTAATGAATTTTTCATTTACTGGTTTCAATTGTGAGCCAGAAGCCTGTCATCCATCAAAGTCCTTCTAATAGTGATTGAAAGATGAAAATTTTAGGCATCATTCCTGCCCGTTATGCCTCTACGCGATTTCCGGGAAAACCGCTTGTAGTAATCGATGGAAAGACCATGATCCGCCGTGTTTACGAACAGGCCCTCCTGTGTGAAGAGCTTGCCAGCGTGATCGTTGCAACGGATGATAAAGCCATATTCAACCATGTCGGGCTGTTTAACGGACGAGTCTGCATGACAAGTGAAGATCACCGCAGCGGAACCGAACGTTGTAATGAAGTTGTGGAAATACTCAGGAAAAGCGGGGAGACTTACGATTATATCATCAACATCCAGGGCGATGAACCCTTCATCAACCCTGAACAGATCAAACAGGTGGCCGGATGTTTTGATGGCGGACAGGCAAGGCTGGCAACCCTGATAAAAAAAATTACAAACCCGGAAGATCTGTCCAATCCAAATGTTGTTAAGGTAACCATCGACCGCAGAGGATCAGCGCTGCTTTTCAGCCGTTCGCCCATTCCCTATACCCGCGGGGCGGATCAGAACAACTGGCTTTCGGCAACTACCTACTACAAACACATCGGCATTTACGGGTATGAGTCCTCGGTTTTAGCAGACATTGTCTCTCTTCCGGAAACGCCCCTTGAAAAGGCTGAATCGCTTGAGCAACTCCGCTGGCTTGAACATGGCCTGCATATCAAAACACAAGTTACAGAATATGAAAGTGTTTCAATTGATGCCCCGGCTGATTTATTAAAAATTACTAACAGAAGCTGAAAGGTTCATCATTAAACCTGTATCTTAGCGTTTTGTTAACAGAAAGGTATATGGACATCCGAAATTGTATTGCAGAATTGTTGTCGTTGCACGACTGTGTGATCATTCCGGGTTTCGGAGGCTTTATTGGCAATTATTCGCCGGCTCACATTGATCCGGTGCATCATTCTTTCCAGCCGCCGTCGAAAAAACTTCTTTTCAATATCAACCTTAAGCAGAATGATGGTCTTCTGGCCAATACGGTCTCAGCTTCCTTCGGGACTTCGTATCTGGATGCCTGTCAACTGATCGACGATTTTGCTGAGGAATGCCGGCTGGCATTAAAATCAGGCAAGTCATTTGTCATCCCCGACGTGGGGCGTCTTTACTCAGGGAGGGAAGGGAACGTTCAGTTTGAACAGGATAAGAAAACCAATCTGCTGCCGGAGGCATTCGGTCTGACCCCGTTCATCTCTCCGCCCATTAGCAGGAACACCTCCATGATGAGCCGTGACCGCAACCTTGTTTCGGCCGGAGCCGCTCCCTCGGGGAAAAAAGTATCCTTTCCGCGTTCACTAAAATGGGCTGCCATACTGGCATTGCCAATCGGGGTGGCCGCGCTGATCGGGGTGACCCAATACGATAAAAGCCAGAATGGACCGGACAGCAATGCAGGTATCCTGAGTTCGGTGTTCTCTCGGTTTTCCTCTACTTCACTGGTGGAGAAAAGGGAGGCACCTCAAACTGCCCCGGATTCACAGGTTCAGTTTGATGGAGCCCCGTCAGCTTTTGAACAGCAGGGATCAAACCAAGAGATGGCGGACCTTAACAGGGAACCCGCAGTTAACCGTGCTGCAGAAAAAGTGCTGTCAGAGCCGGTCTATGCTGAAAACAACCAGAATTTAACTACCGGGAATGAAACTTCGCCTGAATCTTCATCGGAGAATATCGTCTCCGCGGGAACAGAAGAGGCTTTTGTGATAATTGTCGGCGCCTTCAGGTTAAAGGATAATGCTGAAAGATACGTTGCAGAACTGAAGGAAAGCGGAACCCAGGCCTCTCTTTATGACCGGTCAAAGACCGGCTTGTACAGGGTCACGATTGGTACATTTTCGCAACGTGAGGAGGCCATGCAATTACTCAATTCTGCAAAAACCGGTGATTTCAGCGGGGCCTGGTTGTTAAAAAAATAGTTGATTTGTGGCGAAAAAGAAATTAATTCACTTCCAGGAAAATCTTTCCTTTCCATATCTGTTTCAGCCTACTTACAACGATCTTTATCCACGATACGCGCTACGGTCAAACTGGCATGGTCGCTTTTTCGGAAATGACAGTCCCATTATTCTTGAACTGGGTTGTGGAAAAGGGGAGTATACGGTGGGGCTGGCGGCAAAATTCCCGGAAAGGAATTTCATGGGGATTGACTGGAAGGGGGCGAGACTCTGGCGCGGGTGCAAAACAGTTGCGGAACAGAAGCTGAACAATGTGGGTTTTATCCGCACCCAGGTCGATCACATTGAACAGGTTTTCGCACCCGGTGAAATAGCTGAAATCTGGATCACCTTTCCTGATCCGCAGGTCAGAAAAGAGCGTCGCCGGCTTACCTCGCCTTTTTTCCTGGATAAATATAAAACTATTCTGGCTCCGGGGGGGATCATTCATCTGAAAACCGATGATCCTTCCTTTTTTTCATACACGCTGGATGTAATCCGTGAGTTTAACCACTCCCTGCTTTGGGCCACCGATGACCTCTATCACAGCGGAAGCAGTGATGTTGTCACCACCATACGGACCTATTATGAAAACCGTTGGCTGGAGATGGGGAAAAAGATTTGCTATTTAAAATTCCAACTCAATTTACAATGAAGAAGATCAGTCTGTTGACCCTGATATTTATCCTTTTTCGCATGTTCGCTGCTGCAGAGGAGGGAATGTGGATCCCCATGCTGCTCGAGCAGTTGAATATCAAACGAATGCAGGATCTCGGGCTGAAACTCTCGGCAGAGGATATTTACAGCATAAACAAATCCAGTCTGAAGGATGCGATCGTGCAATTTGGCGGTGGGTGTACGGCCGAGATCGTTTCTCCCCAGGGACTTATTTTGACAAATCACCACTGCGGACTTGGGGCCATCCAGAAACAAAGTTCGATGGAACATGATTACCTGGCCAACGGTTTTTGGGCAAACTCATTTGAAGAAGAGATCCCCTGTCCGGGGCTGTCGGTGACCCTGCTGGTCAGAATGGAGGAGGTAACTGCTGCAGTGCTTGAAGGCGTGGAACCGGGCATGAATCAGCTTCAACGATCGCAGATCATCAAACAAAACATTGATAAACTCGAGAAAGCTGCAACCAGGGACACACCATTCGAGGCACGGATCAGGCCTTTTTACTATGGCAACCAGTATTTTATGCTGGTAAACCAGGTGTTCAAGGATATCAGGCTCGTAGGGGCCCCGCCGTCGAACATTGGGAAATTCGGGGGCGATACCGATAACTGGATGTGGCCCAGGCACACGGGTGATTTTTCGATATTCCGGATCTATGCCGGCAAAAACAATGAGTCTGCTGATTACAACGCCGAAAATGTACCCTATAAACCGAAAAACCATCTCCCGATATCACTGAAAGGGTACCGGAAAAACGACTTTACCTTCCTGTTGGGATATCCTGCCGGAACGAAGGAGTACCTGACTTCCGACGGTGTTGATTTAATCGCCAATCATGAAAATCCACTGAGGATCCGGTTACGGAAGCAGCGCCTTGACTGGATGAATTCTGCCATGAATGAAAGCCGCCCTGTTCGCATTCAGTACACCTCAAAAGCCAATGGAATAGCCAATGGATGGAAGAAAATGATCGGAGAATCTATTGGGATCAAGCGGGTGGACGGTGTAAAAAACAAGGAACTGGCGGAGCAGAAGTTTCAGACATGGGCCGATTCGATACCTGGGCGGAAAGCCCGTTACGGCGGGTTACTTCCTGCCTTCAGATCTGCCTATCAGGATTACCTTCCGGTTGATATGTCAGCCCTTTTCATCAATGAGGCCGGGCAGGGCATTGAGCTGGTGCGGTATGTGGCCGGGTTCAGGCAGCTTGTTAAACTGAGCAAGGACAAACAGACAACGCCCGATGTTCTCGATAAAGCAATTGCAGGATTAAAAAGTGCAACCCGGGATTTCTATAAAAATTATCAGCCCTCCATCGACCAAAAGGTGATGTCGGCCATGCTACGGGAGATGGGAACCAATATGGATATAAAATTTACGCCCGCCATTTGCGCTGAGATCAAAACCTCTCATAAAAACGACTTTGTTGCCTATACTACCGGACTTTTTGATGCATCAATGTTTACCGATTCGTCGCGGATTCTTGCCTTCCTTGATTCTTATAAGGTTTCCAGGTTCAAAAAGCTGGAGAAGGATCCGGCTTTCCGGCTGATGAACAGCATATATGAACGGAATGAAAAGGATATCCAGCCGCTGGCAGCGTTATACATTGGCCGGCTTGATAGTTTATACCGGATCTATATGGCCGGGTTGATGGAAATGTACCGGGAGAAGAAGTTTTACGCAGATGCAAATTCCACCCTGCGGTTGGCCTACGGGAAAATTGATGATTATCAGCCGGCAGATGCGGTTGGTTATAACTATTTCACTACGCTAGCTGGGGTGATGCAAAAGGAGGATTCGACTATTTTTGATTACCGGGTTGATCCCAGGTTGAAAAAGTTATTCATCAACAGCGATTATAGCCGTTACGGGGATAAAGACGGAACCATGCACGTTGCCTTTATTGCCAGTAACCACACCACCGGGGGGAATTCAGGAAGCCCCGTACTCAACGCAAATGGCGAACTGATTGGCATCAACTTCGACCGTGACTGGGAGGGAACCCTCAGTGATATGGTCTATGATCCGGCACAATGCCGCAACATATCCCTCGATATCCGCTATTGTCTTTTCGTGATCGACAAGGTAGCCGGTGCTGAAAGGCTGATCAAGGAGATGACACTTATTTATCCGTAAATCTGCATCAGGGCATTTTGAATGGTGGGGTATTTAAACCGGAAACCCGCATTCAGCAATTTATCCGGCAGAACCCTCTGGCCGTCGAGCAAAACCTGAGCGCCTTCACCATAAATCATTTTCAAAGCAAAGGCCGGAACGGTAAACCACACCGGTTGACCCAGCACTTTTCCCAGTTTATCAGAAAATTCATAATTGCTGGAAACGAAGGGAGAAACTGCATTCATAATTCCGCTGACGGCCTGATTCTCCATGGAAAAAAACAGAGCTTCTGTCAGGTCATCCACGTGGATGAACGATACCGGCTGGTCCCCGTTTCCTAATTTCCCTCCCAGCCCGATGCTAAAGGGTTTATACATTTTGGCCAGCGCTCCCCCCGAAGAACCCAGTACCACCCCGAGCCGGAAAATGATTATACGGGTTGAAGTTTCTGCTTTCAGAGCTTCCTGTTCCCATAACTTGCAAACATGTGCTAGGAACGAATCTGAATAGCCTGTGCTGGCTTCGTTATGGGTATGAACGCTATCATAAATCCCGATGGCGGATGCAGAGAGAAAAACGGCAGGCTTTTGCCGGGCCAGATTGATCGCAGAAACAATTTTTCGTGTCGTGTTCACCCGGCTGTCGATGAGCTCCTGCTTGTAAGCCGGCGTCCATTTCATTGAGACAGAGGCCCCGGCAAGATTTATTACCGCGTCGGTTCCCTCAATTATTTCTTTCAGAAACACATCGTCGGGCATTGAAAGGGAATCACGGTTTATTATCCTGACATTCCATCCCTTTTCCCGGATTTTCTTTATAAGGGCCTGGCCGATAAAACCGGAAGCCCCGCTGAGTGCAAGGATCATACTATTTTTTTTCGTAAAGTTATGGATTTCTTTAAATTTGCTTTACTTTTATAGTCCGAAAAATTGTCATATCTTGAACCTTACTCATTAACCGCTATAATTAGAATACCAGTCATGGATTACGACGAACAGACAAAATTATTTTCCGAATTTCCTCCCATATCCACAAAGTATTGGGAGGAAAAGATCCTGGCCGACCTCAAGGGTGCAGACTATGATAAAAAACTTATTTGGAAAAGCGATGAGGGATTCAATGTAAGACCCTATTATCGCGCCGAAGATCTCCATGGACTGGAATACCTCCATGCGCTTCCGGGTAATTCGCCCTATGTGCGTGGCCTGAAGAAGGAAAACAACAATTGGGGTATTCGCCAGGATTTCGCTACTGCTGACATTGCAGAGGCCAATACCCTTGCAAATCAAGCCATTTCGAAAGGGGTGGATGCAGTCGGATTAAAGGCCATCAACATTTCCACGCACAAGCAGATGAGTGAGTTGCTTGCCGGTATCCCATTGAATACAACCGGCATCAACTTCATCGCCTCCCCCTCCTTTCCGCTTACCATCGAACTGTTCATTTATGAAGTCGGCCACCGGGGCGAAGGCGCTGAAAACATACATGGTTCCATTAACTTTGACCCGATCAGCTACCTGTTGCTCCATGGAGATTTTTATATGGACTGGGAGCACAATTTATCAGAAGCGGAATACCTGCTGAATACCATTCAGGCCAGGCTCCCGCACTTTAAGGCGATCACCGTCAATGGCCATTATTTCCAGAATGCAGGTTCTTCACTTGTTCAGGAACTGGCTTTCAGCCTGGCTTCCGCCAATGAATACCTTGCCGGATTGACTTCAAAAGGGTTTTCTGTGGATGCCATTGCTCCCTATATGCAGTTTTCGCTGGGCATAGGATCGAACTATTTTATGGAAATCGCCAAACTGAGAGCTGCCCGCCTCCTGTGGACCAGGATGGTGGAACAATATCAGCCCAAAAATGAGGATTCACTGAAGTTGCACATTCATTCTACAACGGCCCTGTGGAATAAATCGATCTATGATCCCTATGTGAACATCCTGAGAACCACCACCGAAGGGATGTCGGCGGCCCTTGGAAATGCCGATACCATTGCCATCCTGCCATTCGACGTTGCATTTAAGGATCCCGATGAAATTTCACTAAGGATTGCCCGTAACCAGCAGTTCGTATTAAAGGAGGAATCTTACCTGGATAAAATAATCGACCCGGCCGGAGGCTCTTATTACATTGAAAATTTAACGCACTCCATTGCACAACATGCCTGGCAGCTTTTCAAGGAGGTGGAATCACGCGGGGGAATGATCGAGTGCATTAAAACGGGATTTATCCAGGATGAGGTTGAACGAAGCCGTCATCAAAAGGAGATGGATATTGAACAACGCAAAACGGTCATCCTGGGAACCAACCAGTATCCGAATCCCCTGGAGACCATGGCAGGAAAGATCCAGGAACCTGAAGAGGTCCAGGTAAGCAATGCATCCACCTATAAGAAACTGACTCCTTTCCGTGGTTCTATGGCTTTTGAAAAGGTCAGGATTGCAACAGAGAATTTTGTTAAAAAGGGAAACAAACGTCCGGCGGTATTTCTTTTTACCATGGGGAACCTGGCTATGCTCAGGGCCCGTGCAGGTTTTGCCACGAACTTTTTTGGTTGTGCAGGATATGAGATTTTTGATAACCAGGGTTTTTCAACGATCGATGAAGGTGTGGAGGCAGCCTTAAATTCAAGGGCTGAAATCGTTGTCATCTGTAGTTCAGATGAGGAATATGGTGCGATTGTGCCAGAAATTTCAGATAAAATCAAATTGGCCAACAGAAAAATCCGGATCCTGGTTGCAGGTTATCCGAAAGAGCTGGTTGAGCCGCTTAAAAAGGCCGGGGTGGATGATTTTATTCACCTCAAAAGCAACTTGCTTGAAACCCTGCGGAATTCGCAGGTACAACTCGGAATTATTTAGTAGGCACGCTTTGATCTATTGACCATCATGAACGAACCAAATGGGAATACAAATTCTGTAAAGGCATCCAAGGGTCCTCTTAAAATCCTGGTTGCCGAAGACAATTCCATTAATCTCAGGTTGATCACTGCAGCATTGCTGCGTGCCGGCCATCAGGTTGATGCTGCAATGGATGGAGCCCAGGCTGTGGCCCTGTTCACCAAGAACTCCTATGACGCTGTCCTGATGGATATCATGATGCCGGTGATGGATGGCATTTCGGCCACGCTTGAAATCAGGAAAATTGAAGCCGGGCGCAATACCGGACAAAACGGCAGGGTAAAAATCATCGCAATAACCGCGAATGCATTTGAGGATGACCGCACCAAGTTTTTTGAAGCAGGGATGGACTACTATATGAACAAACCATTGGAGATTGATGAGTTGCACAGAATCCTGAGTGTATAACCAAAAGAAAATGAGCAGAAAACAGTCTTCGCTTCGTCCTTTTTTAGCTCCCATGATCATTTACCTGGCCGGTGTGATTATTTATGCATTGGCCTGGAGTTATATTGACCGGAGGAACATCCTTCATAACATTGATGAAAAACTTCTTGAAGTTGCCCGGAATGTAAAGTACATTTTACCTGACGATTTTCACGACCGGGCCATAGGTAAAGGATTAATCTCCAATGCAGAGGATAAACGGAATGTCGAACTGCTTACAAAGTTCACCAAGGTTTCCAAATTAACCTACCTGTACACCGCAGTTGTCCGTGACGGGAAGGTATATTTCACCTCTTCCAGTGTCAGTGACAATGATATTAAAAAGAATGAACTGCCCTATTATTGGCAGGACTATCCGGAAGCAACATCCGAATTTAAGGCGACCATCCAGTCCGACAAGCCAACTTTTGAATTATCCACCGACCGGTGGGGCTCCTTCAGAAGTGCGATCCTGTGCGAAACATCACCGGGAGGACAGAAATACCTGGTGGGAGCCGATATGAATACCAGTTTTGTGAATCTTCAGATCCTCAAGGGGATTGGCTCTATTTTTTTCGGAGCCTTCTGCTTCCTGATCTTTATGATCCCATTTTTTATCGTGCTTCGGAATTTTTACAGAAACCACTCTTTCCATCTTGAAAAGGAAATTCTGGACCGCAAACAGGCTGAAGCCAAACTGGAACAATATAAGATCCATCTTGAAGAAATTGTCCGCCGGCGTACGGAACAGCTCCATAAGGAAATTTCTGACCGGGAATTGGTAGAGGTCGAACTTGAGAAAGCAAAAGAAATAGCCATCCGTGAAAGCAGGGCCAAGTCCATCTTTCTGGCAAACATGAGCCATGAAATAAGAACCCCGATGAATGGCGTTATTGGGATGGCCAATATTCTCAAGGATACTGAATTGAATGACCAGCAGCGGGAGTACCTCGATATCATCGAGATCTCGGGAAACAATTTGCTGTCGATCATCAATGATATTCTCGATTTTTCGAAAATCGAAGCCGGGCAGATCGATCTGGAAAATATTCCCTTCAACCTGATGAAGCAGGTCGAGGAGATTTTGAAGATCCAGCATGTTAAAGCGGAAGGGAAAGGGCTGAAACTATTTTTCATGATCTCTCCTGAATTGCCCGACCAGGTGAAGGGTGACCCGGTCAGGTTTAAACAAATTATTTCGAACCTCACCTCCAATGCAATAAAATTCACCCATGAGGGCAGTATAACCATTTCATTGGAAATGGTTACACAGGATGCCGGGACACTCATGGTTCGCTGTAATGTGAAAGATACCGGGATAGGGATATCCCCGAACGGCCGTGAAAAACTTTTCAAAGAGTTTTCACAAACAGATGCATACACCACCCGAAAGTATGGCGGAACGGGACTGGGTCTGAAAATCTCAAAGGATCTCTCGCACATTATGGGAGGCGATATCGGAGTTGAGAGTGAAGAGGGAAAAGGATCCAATTTCTGGTTTACCGTGTTATTCCAGAAAATAGATCAGGCAGATATTGATCTGTTGAAGCATGAAAATCTGAATCACAGGTCGAAGTCATTGTCAATCCTGATGGTTGAGGATAATTACATCAGCCAGAAAGTGGCAAAATCAGCCCTCCAGCGCGAAGGTTATGTTGATATTGAGATTGCCGAGAACGGAAAGGTTGCCGTAAAAATGTTCAGTGAAAAGGAATATCACATTGTTTTGATGGATATCCGGATGCCCGTGATGGATGGGTTGGAAGCTACTGAGAAATTCCGGGAACTCGAACGAAATAATCCCAGCCGAACCCCCACTACCATTGTTGCTTTTACAGCGTATGCCATTGAGGGAGACCGTGAGCGTTTTATTTCAGCAGGCATGGACGACTATATTGCCAAACCATTCCAGCCGGAAGAGTTGATCCGGGTCATTGAGAAGTATGCAGTCAAGCACCGGTTCCGCACCCAGCGCCCCTTAAAAATTCTCCTGGCTGAAGATAATAAGATCAACCAGAAAGTGGCATCCAAAACACTGGAATCGTTCGGACATCATGTCGATGTGGTTGAAAACGGCCTCGAGGCCATTGAAAAGGTAAAGGAGCATTCGTACGATCTGATCATGATGGATCTTGAAATGCCTGAAATGAACGGGATTGAAGCTACCCGCGTTATACGGAAAATGGAATCAGACAATGTACTTACCGGTGTTGACCGTAAGAAAATAAAAATTGTCGCTTTGACAGCCCATTCAACCATTGAGGACAAGGTACGTTGCCAGGAGGTTGGAATGGATGATTATATCAGCAAACCGTTCAGGCAAAGTGAAATTGCCAGGGCACTGCAAATCTAAACTACAACGATGAAGAAGACCTGTTTAGTGCTGATCTGTTCCCTTGTAATGGGGTTCGTGAGCCCACTTCTGGCCCAGGATGAAAAAGTACTTTCTGAAATTGAAGACGAAAAGGGCACAGAGGGACCCTCCCTGGTACTCGGAGCCGATGTTTTTAGCCGGTACATCTGGAGAGGTTATGATTACGGCAATTCGCCAGCAATACAGCCCAATATTTGCTTTTCCTGGAAAGGATTGAACATTGGTTCGTGGGGATCCTATGCCTTTGCAAAACGCAGCATCGAAGTCAATGATACCACCATTGTTGACGCAGGAAATTATGCTGAAGTGGATCTCTATATTTCCTATACCTATAAATGGTTTACCCTGATGTTTTTTGACTTTTTTATTCCGAATGGCCTGAATCCCAACGAAGGGAACAATTATTTTGACTACAGGAATGCCACCACCGGTCATACCTTGGAAGGTAGCCTGACATTTGACGGACCTGAAAAATTTCCCATTCAGGTCATGGTGGGCACCCTGTTTTACGGTGCAGATAAGGATAAAGATTCCAGCGGGGTATATGGCGCCGGGACAAAAAACAACTTCTCGACCTATATTGAACTTGCCTATAAAATCCATTTGAAGAAAATAAATATGGATCTCAGGCCCTTCATCGGGGGTACCCCGTTCGGGAGTGCCTGGTACGGGCCCTATGCCGGCATTACAAATCTCGGGCTGACAGCGAAGAAATCGATTGCGATCACACCCCAGTATGCTCTTCCGGTGCAGGTTTCACTGATCACCAATCCCCAGGCTCAGAACCTCTTTCTTGTTTTTGGAATTTCACTTTGATACCTACATCATACTATCTAACGAACGATGAGACCAGATTTTAAAAATGTTGAATTAATGCAATCTCCAGGAGGAAAGGCATTTTCCGAATGGGAGAAGGAGGCAGGAATTCAGGAAAGTTGGAAAACCCCTGAGCAGATCCCTGTGAAGCCGGTTTATGGCGAAAGCGATTTGCTTGAGATGGAGCATCTCAACTATGCAGCCGGACTGCCGCCATTTCTCAGGGGGCCCTATTCCACCATGTATGTTATGTCGCCATGGACGATCCGCCAGTATGCCGGATTTTCGACGGCTGAGGAATCGAATGCTTTTTATCGCCGGAACCTGAAGGCCGGACAAAAAGGGTTATCTGTTGCCTTTGATCTTGCCACACACCGGGGTTATGACTCGGATCACGAACGTGTGGTGGGAGATGTGGGAAAAGCCGGCGTTGCCATCGATTCCATCCTTGATATGAAGATCCTTTTTGACCAGATCCCGCTGGATATCATGTCGGTTTCCATGACCATGAACGGGGCCGTGCTGCCAATTCTCGCATTCTATATTGTTGCTGCGGAGGAACAGGGCGTTCCCATGGCCAAGCTCATCGGAACGATCCAGAACGATATCCTGAAAGAATTCATGGTTCGGAATACCTACATTTACCCGCCGGCCCCCTCCATGAAGATCATTGCAGACATCTTCGAATTCACCTCGAAGAACATGCCCAAGTTCAATTCGATTTCCATCAGCGGATATCACATGCAGGAGGCTGGCGCAACTGCAGATATTGAGCTTGCATACACCCTGGCCGATGGGCTTGAGTATCTCCGTGCCGGAATCAATGCCGGGATGGACATCGATACCTTTGCTCCGCGTCTGTCATTCTTCTGGGGTGCCGGGATGAATCATTTTATGGAAATTGCCAAGATGCGCGCTGCCCGTTTGCTTTGGGCAAAGATTGTAAAGCAGTTCAATCCGAAGAACCCGAAATCAATGGCCCTTCGTACGCATACCCAAACCTCGGGCTGGAGCCTCACCGAACAGGATCCATTCAACAATGTGACCCGCACCTGCGTGGAAGCCCTGGCAGCAGCCCTTGGTCATACGCAGTCGCTGCACACCAATGCACTGGATGAGGCCATCGCTTTGCCAACCGATTTTTCAGCACGCATCGCCCGGAATACCCAGATTTATCTCCTGGAAGAGACACAAATCTGCCGTTCCGTTGATCCCTGGGCGGGGTCATATTATGTGGAGATGCTGACGCATGAAATAGCCCACAAAGCCTGGGCGCTGATCGAAGAGGTGGAGGTACTGGGTGGAATGGCCAAGGCCATTGAAACAGGCATCCCTAAAATGCGCATTGAAGAGGCTTCGGCCCGAAAACAGGCAAGGATCGACACAGGAAAAGATAAGATTGTTGGTGTAAACCTGAACAGGCTGGAGAAGGAAGATCCGATCGAGATCCTTGATGTCGACAATGCCGCAGTTCGTGAGTCGCAGGTGCTGAGATTGAAGCAACTGAGGGCAAACCGTGATAATGGAGCTGTTCTGGAAGCACTGGATGCCCTGACAAAATCAGCGGAAACAGGGGAGGGCAACCTCCTGGCACTGGCGATTGATGCAGCACGCAAAAGGGCCTCGCTTGGTGAAATTTCATTTGCACTTGAAAAAATTTACGGAAGGTACAAAGCTGTGATACGAAGCATCTCGGGAATTTATTCCTCGGAATCAAAAGATAATGCGCTCTTCTCCAGGGCACGTGAACTTGCCGACAAGTTTGCGGAAATGGAGGGCCGCCGGCCCCGCATCATGATCGCGAAAATGGGACAGGATGGCCATGACCGTGGCGCCAAAGTGGTTGCAACGGGCTATGCCGATATCGGGTTCGATGTTGATATTGGTCCTTTGTTCCAGACACCTGCAGAATCTGCAAAGCAGGCTGTTGAGAATGATGTGCATATTCTGGGCGTGTCGAGCCTTGCAGCCGGCCATAAAACGCTGGTACCCCAGGTGATCGAGGAACTGAAAAAGTTAGGACGTGACGACATCATGGTCATCGTTGGAGGAGTAATTCCTCCACAGGATTATGAATTTCTTTACCATGCCGGCGCCGCGGCCATCTTCGGGCCCGGTACGGTGATCCCCGAAGCAGGAATCAAGTTACTTGAGATCCTGATCGAAAGCCGGAAATAGTTCATGGAACTTCAATCCGTTACCCTGCCCAACGGCATCCGGCTTGTTCATTCCCCAGTTTCAAACCCGGTGGCCCATTGTGGTTTGTTTATCCACGCTGGTTCCCGCGAAGAGAGGGAAACCGAACATGGCATTGCCCATTTCATTGAGCATACCATCTTTAAAGGCACCGAAAGACGAAATCTCTTTCAGGTGCTGAACCGGCTTGAAAATGTTGGCGCCGATCTGAACGCCTATACCGGGAAAGAGGAAACCTGCATTTATGCTTCCTTTCTCAGCGAATATTACGACCGCACCCTTGAGTTGTTCCAGGATATATTTTTTCATCCGACCTTTCCCGGGAAGGAGCTGGAACGGGAAAAACAGGTGGTGATCGATGAGATCAGGTCGTACCAGGATACCCCGGCTGAGCAGATCTTTGATGATTTCGAAGACCTGGTTTTTGCGGGCCACCCGCTCGGAAAAAATATCATGGGCACGGCCGGGAGCTTAAAAAAACTGAAACAGCGGGATGTGCTGGATTTCATTCGGCGGAATTACAGGCTGGATGAGGTGGTCATTGCATCGGTTGGCAATATTCAATTCGATAAGCTTGTCAGATCAGTCAGCAAACACTTTCTCCAATATCCTGACCGCGGCATGAGTCAGCCCAGGATCGCCTTTCAGGATTATCATCCATTTGCAGAAACCCGGAAGAAAAGGACTTGCCAGGTCCACTGCCTGGTTGGTGCCCCTGCCTATCCCTATAGTCACGATCGGCGGATTCCCCTGGCCCTGCTCAACAACATGCTGGGCGGTCCCGTCATGAATTCGAGGCTGGCACTGGCCTTGCGTGAACGCAACGGGCTGACATACCACAATGAATCCAATTATACCGCCTATTCCGATGCAGGAATCATACACATCTACTTCGGTACCGACCCGGTTCATTATGAAAAGGCGCTGACCATTGTACATAAGGAGTTGAAACGGATTCGTGAACAGCGGTTAAGTCCTGTGCAGCTGAGTGTCATTAAAAAGCAGCTTACCGGTCAGCTGGCCATTGCACAGGAATCAAATCTCTCGGCGATGATGGCTATCGGGAAGAGCTTCCTCCTGCAGAACCGGTTCGATCCGGTTGAGCTTATCATTGAACGGATACAATCGACCACTGCCGCCGAGCTGCTTGAAATTGCCAACGAAATTTTTGAAGAAAAGAAGTTGAGCATGCTGACTTTCATGTCGGCCAAATGATGCGCAATATAAACGAAACCGTTATGAGTGAATCAACCCTTCAGGACTACGCCGAAGCCCACACAACTCCCGAAAGTCCCGTTCTGGCCAGGCTGAATCGCGAGACCCACCTTTCACAGGTGTATCCGCAAATGCTCTCAGGACACCTGCAGGGCACTTTGCTGCGCATGTTTTGTCAGATGATGAAACCGGAAAGAGTGCTCGAAATAGGCACATTCACCGGATATTCAGCACTTAACCTGGCGATAGGGTTGGGGGAGAACTCATCAGGCCAGGTTCATACCATCGAAATTAACCCGGAGCAGGAACTTGGGATCCGGAAGTTTATTCAGGAAGCAGGGCTTGAAAACAGGGTTATCCTCCACATTGGCGACGCCTGTGAAATTATACCTGCCCTGAATGAGATATGGGACCTTGTTTTCATCGATGCAGATAAACCCAATTACCTGAATTATTATCACCTGGTTCTTCCCCGGGTGCGTCGGGGTGGTTTTATTGTTGCCGACAATGTTCTATGGGATGGAAAGGTAACTGGCGATCCGGCAAAAATGGATAGGGACACCCGCGGGATTGTTGAATTCAATGACTTCGTGCACCAGGATGATGCTGTTGAAAACATGATATTGCCATTGAGGGACGGGCTGATGCTGATCAGGAAGAGGTAACAGGCCTGCACCGGCAGAAGTTATCCCACTTTAAACTGGAATTTCACCTGGGACAAATCTTCATTTGCCTGGATGATTTTCTTTTTCAGATCCTCTTTGAAGGCGACCATTTTCTTGTGCAATGCTTCATCTCCGACGGCGAGAATTTCTGCAGCCAGGATGGCGGCATTCTGGGCGCCATTGATGCTGACCGTGGCAACCGGAATTCCCGGGGGCATCTGGACGATGGCCAGGAGGGCATCGAGTCCGTCAAGAGAGGCTTTGATCGGCACGCCAATGACAGGCAAGGTGGTCATGGCTGCAATTACGCCAGGAAGATGGGCTGCCATGCCGGCAGCGGCAATGATTACCCGTATTCCCCTGCGGTGCGCATTTTTGGCGAACTCCTCCACTTTCTCAGGCGTCCGGTGGGCCGATAGGGCATTCATTTCAAAAGGAATTTGCATTTCATCCAGAAATTTGGCCGCAGCTTCCATGACCGGGAGGTCGGAGGTGCTTCCCATGATAATGCTTACTTTAGGTTCCATATGAAGGTTGAATTCATGTTTCATGACAAAAGTAGCGATAAATTCACTACTTTTGCATACAACTGACAATTGATTGGTTATGGCAAATGTAAAGGTCCGGGAATTGGTATTTGAGAAATTTATCACCCGGGAAGAGATTGATGCAGCAGTTCAAAAAGTGGCGGACCGGATCAACCGCGATTATGTCGGGAAGAACCCGCTCCTTCTGGCCATTCTTAACGGTGCATTTATCTTTGCCTCTGACCTGATGCGAAAACTGACCATTCCATGTGAAATATCTTTTGTGAAGTACGCCTCCTATTCCGGAACACTTACCACATCGAAGGTGAAGGAGCTGATCGGCGTGAACGAAGAACTTGAGGGCCGGCATGTCATTGTCGTGGAGGACATTGTCGATACCGGCATCACCATGCATAAATTGCTTCAGGATATCCATGCAAAAAAACCATTGGATGTAAAGGTTGCCTGCTTTTGTTTTAAGGCTGAGGCGTTCCAGAAAAATTTCACCATTGACTACCTTGGATTGGTGATTCCAAATGACTTCATCGTAGGTTACGGCCTGGATTATGACGGACATGGACGGAATTATCCCGAAATTTATAAACTAGTTAAATAATCTGTGCAATGTTCAATCTGATCCTCTTTGGCCCACCGGGTGCTGGTAAGGGAACCCAGGCCATTAAAATTGCTGAAAAATTCGGCTGGAAGCATATTTCAACGGGCGATATCCTCCGCGCGGAGGTGAGCCAGGGAACCCCGCTGGGGTTAAAGGTAAAAGCTGTAATGGAAGCGGGCCATCTCGTTTCGGATGAACTGCTGATCGAGATCATGGAGTCGGTATTTGTTAACAACACGACAGTCACAGGATTTGTACTTGATGGTTTCCCCCGGACGCAGAAACAGGCACAGGAACTCGATCAGATGCTCTCGACCCATGGCCAGAAGGTGTCAATGGTCCTTGCACTGGAGGTGAACGAGGAAGAACTTGTCAAACGATTGCTGAAACGTGCCCAGGACCAGGGACGCAAGGATGATACCGAAGAGGTGATCAAGAACCGCCTTGTTCAGTATCACCACCATACCAAACCGTTGATTGATTATTACAAAAACAAGAATCTCTATACGGAAGTTTTTGGTGAAGGAACAATAGATCAAATATTTGAACAACTTTGTACTGTTATTAAACCCTGATCCCCCTTGTCAGATTCAAACTTTGTCGACTATGTAAAAATACACTGTGCTTCCGGGAACGGCGGGGCAGGGTCGAGACATTTTATGCGTACCCGCACCAATGCACACGGAGGTCCCGACGGAGGTGACGGCGGCCGGGGCGGCCATGTCATCCTTAAAGGAAACAGCCAGTTCTGGACGTTACTGCATCTGAAATTTACAAAACACCTGAAAGCCGAACATGGGGGGGCAGGTTCAAAGCAACTTATGCACGGGGCCAATGGCAAGGATATTTTTATCGATGTGCCCCTTGGAACAGTTGCCAGGGATGCAGAGACCGGTGCATTTGAATATGAAATAACGGAGGATGGACAAACCTTTATCCTGGTCCCGGGCGGCCGTGGAGGGTTAGGGAATGATCACTTTAAAACACCTACGCGTCAGGCACCGAAATTCGCACAGCCGGGAGAATCCGGACTTGAAATGTGGAAGGTCCTGGAGCTAAAACTGTTGGCCGATGTCGGGCTGGTCGGCTTTCCCAATGCCGGTAAATCCACCCTTTTATCGGTTATTTCAGCTGCCAAACCGCAGATTGCCGATTACCCGTTTACCACCCTGGTTCCCAACCTGGGTATTGTGAGGTATCATGATAATAAGTCATTTGTCATGGCCGATATTCCCGGCATTATCGAGGGAGCTCACGAGGGAAAAGGGCTGGGATTGAGATTTTTACGCCACATTGAGCGCAATTCAACCCTGCTGTTCATGGTACCGGTCGATTCCAAGGATATACGCAAGGAATATCTCATACTTCTGAATGAACTCGGGCAATACAACCCTGAATTGCTTGATAAGACCAGGGTCCTGGCCGTCACCAAGGCTGACCTGGCCGACGATGAGATCATCCGCGATATAAAGAAGGATCTGCCTGAAATACCTGTGGTTTTTATCTCGTCACATAAAAAAACCGGACTCGAAAAATTGAAGCAGATGTTGTGGGAGGAATTAATCCGTGATGCGTGACGCGTGAAGCGTGACAAAAAACCACATGATGCTGGACAGCTTAAGATCCATCGACCAGAACGTTTTTTTTTTCCTTAACGGGCTTCACTGTGCTTTTTTCGATCAGGTCATGTTCTGGGGAACCAAATCTTTGATTTGGCTTCCGCTCTATCTGATCCTTTTTTACCTTGTCTTCAGGAAATACAGGTGGCAGGGGTTGTGGATACTCCTGTTTGCAGCCCTCATGATCCTGTTGAGTGACCAGTTGTCCAACGTTTTCAAGGAATGGATCGTCCGCCTTCGTCCTACACACGAGCCTGGCCTGACGGGGATACACACGGTGAACGGTTATGTTGGAGGTCAGCTGGGGTTTTATTCTGCACACGCCTCAACAACGATGGCTGTTGCCCTCTTCCTGATTATCATTCTGGGAAACAGCTACCGCTATTTTTCTCCGCTTATCCTTCTTTGGGCTGTGTTCATGGGCTACACCAGGATCTACCTCGGGGTTCATTACCCGGGTGATATATTAGCCGGGTGGCTGGCGGGTACCCTCATCGGGTTTTGTTTCGGTGTGGGATGCCTGCAGTTTGTCCGGAAACGGGTGGAGTAGCATACCAATTCCGGGATATCTACGTTTATAATTGACTTAATCAAAGATAAGAATGAAAAAAAAGTTGATAATCATAACATTACTGATTTTTACTTTCTCGCAGGCAACATTCACCACCTATGCCAAAGGTTCGCTGGATCCGGTGAAGTTGGGAACCTGGGTGATAAATATTGGCCTGGGGCCGGGTACGCATGCTTTTGGCAATGGCGCAGGATTTGGACCCGCCCTGAAGGGCTCCTTTGAAACCGGGATGTTTGATCTGGGACCCGGGGTGATCACCCTGGGCGGTGAAGCCGCCTTTTCATTTTTCAGTCAGCATTACGGGCAGGACTGGAATGAAACCTGGGTGAATTTTATGTTTGGGGCACGTGCGGCTTACCATTATGGCTGGAATGTTGAAGGACTTGACACATACGGCGGTGTGCCGCTGGGAATAGGGTTTAGTGCACATGCTGTTGATGAAAATCCGGGGAGCAAGGGATATTCACCGGTTTATCCATACGTCGGCATCTTCTTTGGCGCCTCCTATTTTTTCACAAAATCGTTCGGGATCAACGGGGAGTTTGGTTATAATTCCACCTATGCCAATATTGGAGTGATCTTCAAACTGAAGTAGGGGACAGGATCAATAACCGTAAACCCGGCCTTCAAATCGTTCAACCTTGATTTTCATCACATTAACTTCACGAATGGAGGGTGGGTTGAATTTGAATTCTCCTTTGGCATAATGTGCCATAACGAGTTGGAAAACAGCTTTCTTTTCTTCCGGTTCATTGATGAATTCCACCTTCCCGTAACACAACACACTCCGGTATTTCATGCTCCATGAACAGGCGACCTCTTCATTCTGGTAGCGCAGTAAATGATCAGTGGTGAAATTGATGCAAACTTCCGGATGTTGTTTTAAAATATCAACCTTCTTGCCATTTTGGGCACCATGAAGATAGATCATTCCGTCGCTGTAGCCGAAATTCATGGGGATAACATAGGGTTTGCCATCCATATCGGTCATGGCTACATGACAAACCTGGCAACGCTGAATGATATCAACGAGTTCCCGGTTCTCAGAAATTGCGCGTGCTCTCATCGTATCTGACTTAACGTTCCGGCAAAGATACATAAATTGATTTTGTGATAAATTCATTTAATGAATCTACTGACTTCCACAGGCAGCCTGTATGAAATGTGAAAAATGTCATGTACATTTGATTGTGACAATCTCACGCTTCACGCCCCAACGCAATCATGCCGGAAAAAGTAAATGAACGAACCATTTTTTCTCTGCTGGAGGTCACCCTCAGCATCCGGAAAACCCTTGAGGAGAGATATACCAGTTCCTTTTGGGTTAAGGCGGAGATGAATAAACTGAACCTCTACCCCCAATCCGGACATTGTTACCCCGACCTGGTTGAAAAAACCGATGGTAAGATTGTGGCGGAAATAAGATCAACCATCTGGAAAGATGATTTTCAGAGAATCAATGATAATTTTCTGAACATCCTGCATGAACCATTGAAAAACGGGATCAATATTCTTTTCTCGGCGAGGGTGTCCTATCATCCGGTGCATGGCCTGAGTCTAAGGATCCTCGATATTGATCCTTCCTGGTCGCTGGGGGAACTCGAGAAGGAAAAACAGCAGACCATTGAAAAAATGCGCAGGGAGGGTCTTTTTGACCGGAACAGATCCCTTGCGCTCGCCCTGCTTCCAAAACGAATAGCCATCATCTCAGTCGGGACGAGTAAAGGTTATGCTGATTTCCGGAAGGTTATTGATGGCAACGGCTGGGGATACAATTTTTTCCACATGCTTTTTCCCGCCTTGCTCCAGGGTGAAAATGCAGTGGAATCCCTGATCGCCGCCCTCGAAAAGATCAGGAGTGTGAAATCCCATTTCGATGTGGTTGCCATCATCCGGGGTGGAGGAGGGGATGTTGGTTTGACATGCTACAACAACTATATGCTGTCGAAAGCAATCGCACTGTTCCCGCTTCCTGTCATCACAGGGATCGGCCATTCAACCAATGAAACCGTGGCCGAGATGGTTGCATTCCACAATACCATAACCCCGACAGACCTGGCAGATTACCTGATCCAGAAATTTCATAATTTTTCGGTTCCTGTCCAAAAGGCTCAAGAAACCATTGTTCAGCATTTCACGCGGATGATCACGGATGAAAAATTAAGGATACTGAACGCGGTGCGGTACTTCAGATCTGTTGCATTGGCAGGACTGACGCAGCGTAAAAATGAAATCAGTCATGAAATCAGGGCATTGCAACAGGAATCAAAATACTGGCTGCAACAGAAACGTGCATCGGATATCCATCAGAATGTACTGCTCATCGAAAAAGGTTCCAGACGGATCCTGATGGCACAGGACCAGGTCATCGGGAGTGCCGGGAAAAACGTGTCAGAGAAAATACAAAATTTCATCCGGGACGAGTTGCAAGTCATTTCAGCAATTGAAAAGAATGTTGAATTGCTGGACCCGGTGAATATTTTAAACCGCGGATACAGCATTACTGTCATGCTGGATGGCGGTAAGGTGTTGAAGACCGTTGATGATGTCGGGCAGGGGGCCAGGTTGAAAACAATGCTGGCCGATGGAAATATAATCAGTATTACCCAATGGGCAGATAAATCGAAAAAACATGAATAAAGAGCCAAACTATTCGGAAGCGTTTAACGAACTCCAGAAAATCGTCTCCGAAATCGAAGGGGGAGATATCTCCGTTGATGAATTGTCAGAAAAGGTCAAGAGAGCCGCCCTGCTGATCAGGATCTGCAAAAATAAACTTACCTCGACCGAAGAAGATGTGTCCCGGATCCTGAAGGAACTTGAATCAGATCGCGGGAGTTGAAATGAAACCGGCGTTACGTGACTATCAAATTTTTCCGTCACGAAAACAGCTTCCGGTAGATCTCCTCGATCTTGCCCACGGTGATGATCTGAATGGAATACCGTTTAAAATCCAATCCTTTGGTATTGTAACGGGAGATGAAAATCCGCTCAAAACCAAGCTTGTCGGCTTCGGAGATGCGTTGTTCCACCCGGTTGATGGGCCTGATTTCACCGCTAAGCCCGACCTCGGCGGCAAAACAACTCTTTGAATCAACAGGGGAGTCCTGGTTTGAAGAGAGTACGGCGGCAACCACAGCCAGGTCAATGGCCGGATCTTCCACCTTGATGCCCCCGGCAATGTTCAGGAAAACATCCTTGTGTCCCAGTTTGAAACCACTGCGTTTTTCAAGTACGGCAAGCAGCATGTTCAGGCGCCGAACGTCAAATCCGGTGGTTGACCGCTGGGGTGTGCCATATACTGCACTGCTCACCAGGGCCTGTGTTTCAATGAGCATCGGGCGCTGTCCCTCCATCATTGCGGCGATTGCAATGCCGCTCACCGCCTCATCCCGCTGGCTGAGCAGTATCTCCGAAGGATTCGATACTTCGCGCAGCCCTGCATCATTCATCTCATAGATTCCAAGTTCGGAAGTTGATCCAAACCGGTTCTTCAATGAACGCAGGATCCGGTAACCATAATTCCGGTCCCCTTCAAATTGCAGCACGGTGTCGACCATGTGCTCCAGGATCTTCGGCCCGGCCAGGCTGCCGTCCTTGGTGATGTGACCGATCAGGAAAACCGGGGTATTGGTCAGTTTTGAATATTTCTGCATCTCCGCTGCACACTCTTTGATCTGTGAAACGCTGCCAGCCGATGACTCGATAAGGTCGGTTTGCAAGGTTTGAATGGAATCGGCAATGATGATGCCGGGACGCAGGGATTCGAGGTGCTGAAAAATCGACTGGGTGTTGGTCTCCGTAAGGATAAAGCAGTTTTCGTTCCTGATTCCAAGCCGTTCGGCCCGCATACGGATCTGCTGGTCACTTTCCTCTCCCGTTATATAAAGAATTTTCTGGTCGTCGCATTTGAGCGCCACCTGTAACATCAGGGTCGACTTGCCAATGCCTGGTTCACCCCCGATCAGGGTGAGCGAACCAGGAACAAGCCCCCCGCCCAACACCCTGTTAAGCTCCTGGTCATGGGTGTTCATGCGGGCTTCATGGCTGAAGGTGACTTCTGAGATTTTGACTGGCGCAACCTGCCTCCGGTCGCCAAAGGAGGCTTTTACCGAACCCTTTTCCTCCCGCTGAATGACCTCTTCAACAAAAGTGTTCCACTCCCCGCATGAATTGCACCGGCCCAGCCATTTGGGGGACTGGGCGCCGCAGTTTTGACAGAAAAATGCAGTTTTAACTTTTGACATCACTGTTAAATATGCACCTTGTGCGCCAGTTCAATGACATGGGTGGTGGAATATCCTTTGGTCAGTTCGATGGTCACTACCTGGCCGCCACGTGCTTTTACCACCTCACTGCCAACGATTTCCTTGCCGTCATAATCCTTGCCTTTTACCAGGATATCCGGCTGAACGAGTTTGATGATTTCCTGTGGGGTATCCTCACCAAACAGGATCACACAATCCACAAATCGCATAGCTGCCAGCGTTATGGCCCGAGCCTCCTGGTTGTTTACCGGACGGTGGGCGCCTTTTATCCGTCTCACCGAATCGTCGGAGTTGAGTCCCACGATCAGTATATTACCCAGGTCGCGGGCTTTGGCCAGGTATTCCACATGCCCGAGATGCAATACATCAAAGCATCCGTTGCTGAATACAATTTTTTTATCCTGGAAACGCCATATTCCGATCTGTTTCTGAAGACGATCCCAGGTATATATTTTCGCTCTAATAATTTCAAGACTTTCCATGGGCTTCTTTATTAAATGAAAGTAGTATCAATGAAATCCCTCCGATCAGCAGGATCATTCCGGTTTGGGCAGTCCAGGCAATCCAGCCCAGGGCCATTCCAGTCGGGCGCAATATACCATACAAAGAAAGAGTTTCCTGGATAATCGCCGGATAAAGTCCGATTCCTCCTGGGGTGATCATGATCCCGACACTTCCGAGAACCAGCGATGAAAGACCGGCACCGGGGGTAAGTGCGCTGGTGTCGGCAAAACAGAAAAAACAGACATACAGCATGAAAAAATAAAGGGTCCAGATGGCAACGGAATAAAAAGCAAAAAGGCCAGGCTGACGCATCTGGCCAAGCGATTTTAATCCTTCCCAAAAGCCAAGGATCAGCTTTTGTATTTTTATGACAAAGCGGGAGGCAACAATCTTTTTACGCATCATGAAAATGAGGGAAATAATCACGGCAATGATGATCATGGATGAAATAAGGAACATCCTGTTCGCAATCGGGTTCTGGAATTTTTCAGCCAGCTTCGGATAAATGCTGGCATTCAGGTAATGGCCGATCGTGCCGGCCTGTGTCACAATCATGAGCAGGAACAGGAGAAAGAAACAAATCATGTCGATGGCCCGTTCAGTAATGACTGTTCCGAATGATTTGTTGAAGGGAATATTCTCGTAACGGGCGAGGATTCCGCACCTGGTTACCTCTCCGAGCCTTGGAAAGGCAAGGTTGGCAAAATATCCAACCATCACGGCAAAAAAGGTGTTTTTGAAGGAGGGTTTATATCCCATGGGTTCAAAAAAAAGCATCCAGCGAAGTGACCGCAGCACATGACTGAGGATCCCCATCACGATGGTCAGGATGACCCAGGAGTAATTTGCTATCCGGAATGAATGGAGGATCTGGTCTTTTTCAAGCGGGGTCAGCCCGCGCAGGGAGAGCCATATGATAAAAATCCCCAGTCCAAGGAACAATATAAATTTAAGAAAGGTGACTACCCGGTTGTTTTTGGATATTTCTTCGGCTGGGATCAGATTCATTATGGTTTTGTTTTACCCTGGATGAGCTTGTTTTTTGAATCGACAAATGCAATGGATGGTTTGAAGTTCTTTGCTTCTTCAAAATCCATGGTGGCATAGGATACAATAATCACAAGGTCGTTGGGTAAAAACTTACGGGCAGCGGCTCCATTCAGGCATATAACACCACTTCCCCTTTTTCCTTTGATTACATATGTTTCAATCCGTTCGCCATTGTTGATGTTCAACACCTGCACCTTCTCAAATTCAATAAGGTTTGAGACCTTCATCAGCGCTTCATCAATGGTGATGCTGCCTATGTAGTTAATGTCAGCGTCAGTGACGGTGGCACGATGGATTTTCGATTTTAAAACTTGAATCTGCATCATGCGGCAAAATTACGAAAAAAGTTCAATATTGTCAATCAGCCGCACATCCCCCAGGAAAACAGCGACAAACGCCATCGCCTTTTCTTTATAGATCCAGTTCTCCAGGGGCATCAGGGTATCTTTGTCGCCTATTTCGAAATATTCAACCCGAAGCGCAGGGTTCTCCTCTATTTTCTTAATGGCCCATTCCTTTAACACCTTCACCGGGATCTTCCCTGCTTTTTTTTTCACCTGTAACAGGATTTCGTAGATTTTCGGCGCCAGATTTCTTTCAGAGATAGTCAGCCGCATGTTCCGTGAACTCATCGCCAGACCGTCGGGTTCCCGGACAGTTTCACAGGGAATGATCTTCACCGGAAGTGAAAAGGACTCAACCATGAAGCGGATGACAGCCAGTTGTTGAAAATCTTTCGTTCCGAAATAGGCCCGGGTGGGTAAAACAATATCAAATAATTTCTTCACAACAATAGCGACACCCCTGAAATGACCCGGCCTGAACTTACCCTCCATCACCTTGTCAAGCATTCCGAATTCAATCTCGAGGGAGGGAATTTCATTTTCAGGATACATTTCGGCGGTTTCCGGCGCAAAAAGCACATTGCATCCGTTCTCCTCCAGCATTTTTGCATCTGAATTGAGTGAGCGCGGATATTTTTCCAGGTCGGCCTTGTTGTTAAACTGAATGGGGTTGACAAACACGCTGCAAACAGTCAGATCATTCTCTTTTGCCGACCGGTGAACAAGGGTCAGATGCCCCTTGTGGAGGGCCCCCATGGTTGGAACAAATCCTATACTTTTACCAGCTTCTCTCTGATGTTGCAGATAGGTTTGTGTTTCCCTGATCGTGGTGAATTGCTTCATGGTCTTGAGATGAATGAAGGTAAAAAGAGCCTGACCTGTTGTTCATGCAAAGTTGCAAAAAAACCATCCTGAATCAACAGGATGGTTCTTAAAAATCGGTACACACAATAAATGTGATCAGAGTGACCCTTCGTCATAGGCTTTTTCGCCATGCAATGCAACATCCAATCCGGCCTTCTCGAGTTCTTCGGGTACCCTTACCCGGGTTATCAGGTTTATCAGGGCAAGCATGATGTAGGTGAAAATAAAGGCATAAGCCGATGCGGCGATGACCGTTATGGTCTGTTTAAAGAAGAACGAACTCTGGCCGAACCACAAGCCCTCCGACAGCACGGCCGGGTTGATGGCCTTGGTGGCGAAAACCCCGAGGAGGATGGTGCCGAGAAAACCGCCTACACCGTGAACACCCCATACATCGAGGGCATCATCCCATTTCAGTTTGTTCTTCAGCTGAACTGCCAGGTAACAGGTCAGCCCGGCTGCCGTACCAATAATGGGAGCGGACCACATGGGGACAAAACCGGCACAGGGGGTGATGGTGGCCAGACCCGCGATGGATCCGGTTAACAATCCAAGCAGTTTGGGCCTCCCTTCGCGGATCCACTCGATACATACCCATGCAGCGGTGGCAAAGGATGCAGCCACATCGGTATTGATAAAGGCCAGGGCTGTGATCTTATCAACCTGCAACTCGCTGCCGGCGTTAAAACCATACCAGCCGAACCAAAGCAGGCCACTTCCGATGGCAACCAGCGGTATGCTGTTTGGAGTAGAATTTTTATCCGTTCGCGCACCCACATAAAACACGGAGGCCAGCGCTGCAAAACCAGCTGTGGCATGAACCACAATTCCCCCGGCGAAGTCAAGAATACCCCATTGCGCAAGTAATCCATTGCCCCATATCATGTGGACGAACGGATAATAAACCATGATCTGCCATACGGTGAGAAAGATCATATAGGAACGAAAAGTGACGCGGTTTACGAAAGCACCGGTGATCAAAGCAGGGGTGATGATGGCAAACATCATCTGGTAAACGATGAATACGATCTCCGGGATCTTGCCATTTCCTGCATAAATAGAGTCGATGGATACTCCATTCAGAAAGATTTTATCAAGGTTGCCAAAAATTCCGCCTGTGCCGCCACTGAAACAGAGTGAATACCCGAAGGTGACCCACAAAACGGTTGTCCATCCGAGCGAGGCGAAGCTCTGGATCATGATCCCCAGGATGTTCCGTTTGGAGGCCAGGCCGCCGTAGAAAAACGCAAGCGCCGGCGTCATTAACATTACCAGGCTGGCCGAAAGGAGCATGAACCCGGTTGAACCTACATCAATAGTGCCCATAAGTAAGATTTTAGATTAGAGATTTACCTTGACATGTGAATTGTTAATTTTTTCACATGCAATGTTAGGGCAGCCGGTCCGATCCTGCAATCCTGTAATATACTGAATTTTAATCAGGTAAAAACGGTGGTGGGTGTAAGTGGATTTCGTAACCAGGCCGGTCCGTCCCCTTAGACCGGGGAATGATGCCCCCCGGCCGATAAGCCGGCCGAAGTCTGGCATTCAACCGTCAGATCTCGACGATTTTATTCTTAATAACATACTTGATCAGCTCGACCGTCGATTTCAGTTCGAGTTTTTTCATGATGTGGTTTTTGTGCGTCTCCACAGTGCGGATGCTGATGTCGAGCTTATCACTGATCTCCTTGTTGATATACCCTTCGGCGAATAGTTTCAGGATCTCGATTTCACGGGTCGTGAGCGGAATGGGTCCTCCCTGCGATGCCACATCCTCCTCCTTTGCTTTGCGTACATAACTTTTAAGCATAATGCGTGAGATGGAATCGGCGAAGAATTCTTCACCTTCATAAATGGCATGAATCGCGCTCAGCAGTTCTTCGCGTGAGGTGTTCTTGGGAAGGTATCCCCTTGCGCCTGCTTTCACCGCATTAAAAATGAAATCCTCATCGGTGTACATCGAAAGGATGAGCACCTTGGTCTGGGGATATTCTGCAGTGATTCGTTTGGTGATTTCTATGCCGTTGGTATCAGGCAAAGAGATATCAAGGATGAGAATATCGGGAGGCTCGATGGCCACCCTGGCAAAACACTCCTTCCCGGTGGATGCTTCGCCGAGAATTTTAATCTCATTTGAACTCATTAACAATGACTTGATGCCATCCCGAACGAGCTGGTGGTCATCCACGAGGAAAATCCTGATTGTCGGCATATGGAATGATGATTGGTACATTAACTTTGATGGTGGTGCCTTTTCCCGGAGCAGACCTGATTTCAATCTGCCCGTTAAGCAAACTCACCCGCTCACGCATGTTGTGAATTCCGTTTCCTCCTGCCTTTCCGGCGAGTGCAGTGGAAAATCCCTTTCCATCGTCACGGATCAGCAGCGATAAAGTTTCGGAATTCCTGCTGAGATTCACCCAAACTTCGCGGGCTTCGGCATGTTTTACTATATTGCTCAGGGCTTCCTGAGTTAACCGGTAGATGTAGGTTTGGGTTTTTTTATCGAGGTTGTCAAAATCCCCCTTGGCTTCGAAATGAATTCTCAACCCGCTGAGTTCTTCCGTATCTGAAAATAAATTTCGGAATGCAATGGCTGGTCCGAAAGCTTCCAGAACTGATGGCATCAGGTTGTTAGAGATCCGGCGAACCTCATCAATGGTCTGGTCAAAATATTTTTTCAGTTCCTGAATGGAGTTTTTGACATCCTTCCCGTCCATGTATAGCAAACTTTCAAGCCTTAGTTTGATGGCGATGAGCAGCTGGCCGATGCCGTCATGCAACTCCCTTGAGAGTCGCTGGCGTTCCATCTCCTCCCCGTCAATCACAGATCGCATCCTCCCAAAACGCTCCTGCTGGAGTTCAGAAGTCTTCACTTTGATCTGCCGGGCCATAATGTTAAAAGATTCGGTCAGGAGACCTATTTCATCCTGCGTTGTCACCGGAAGATCTATGTCAAAATGACCTTCGCCAAGGTTGACCGCGGCATTTTTCAGCATGATGAGTGGTCTGGTGATGTGCCGTGCAATAAAAAAGACACTGGCAAAAAAGATAATAAGGATGAAAATGCTGAGCAGGATTATCTGTGTAAGGGTTTTATAGATGGGAATCATGGCCTCCTGAACATCGATTTCGGCAAGGATCGCCCAGTCAAGTCCCGGAACTGATATCTTTCCATAAGAGGAAAGCACGGGAATACCACGGTAATCTTTGGTAGTGATGATCCCTTCATTTCCATCCAGTGCAGCCGATACCTGCGGTGTTCTCACAACCGTTTGAAGGATCGAGTTGGGCTGGAACCTTGAAGTTGAACGCATGCTGAAATCAATACCCACCAGGTAGGTTTCACCGCTTAAACCCAGTCCGCTCAAAGGATTGTTGTTCAGCATCATGGAATCAAGAGCCTCCATGGAGATCTCAAGCACCAGGGTGCTAAATTCATTTTTGTTTGGAAGATTTTTTCCCGGAATGTGCGTCGCAATGAACATCCGGGGTTTCATCTCTCCACTGTCAAATACTGCATCCAGAATAGCCACAGGTTTTTGCCTCAGGAGTGCATTGATCTGATCAACCCGGAGAATTTTCGGCAAAGGCCCGGGGCTCTCCATGGCGGTGTCTGAAAATTTCTGACGGATGCAGTCTGCGGAGTCCCTGAAAATAATGAACGAGGAAAAATAGGGGAGGAATGTCCGGTATTTTAACAGGTAATTCCTGTCTGAAAGGTTCATGGGTAGAGCGGAGGTGGCAAGGGTCGCGAGATTGGCCGATTCTTTGGAATTTGCAATGAAGATGATGTCGTGTGAACGATCGTAGAAGAATTTTTCGATCTGGTTCCTTTTCACCATGCGAAGTGAGGTGAGCTGATCAAAAGTCCGGTTCATCAGTGCAGTTTTGGTGCTGTAAAATGAAACCGTGCTGATGATGATGATTGCACCCAGACCAAGCAAAACAAAGTAAAGGATGAGTTTTTCGCTGAGCAGGACTTTCTTCATTGAATTTTGCTACTTTTGGATCCATTCGCGCCTGGATCGAAGTTGAGACAGGCAAACATACTAAAAATTCGTTGTTATGTTCCCAATATTTATAAGAGAAACACGTAATAATATTTTCGCCATTTTACTTTTCCTGATGACTCCGGCACTTTTCCTTTTCACGGGCAGGTTGACTGCCCAGGAGAAAATCGTGACATACTATGCTGATCCGTCGTCCGTGCCATCCGATCTTCCCATCAGCATCAAACATTTAACCGCCCATGTCAGTTTTCTGCCTGAAAAGAACCAGGTTACCGGTACTGCCGAATTCACCTTCCTTCCAAACCGGTATCAGATAGACTCCATTGTGTTCTATCTCCCTGACTCCCATGTCTCTTCTGTGATGATAAACGATGAGCCGGTCAAGTATCATCAGACAGGAAGCAACCTGGTAATTAATCCGGATTCTGCTTTTCAACAATCTTTAATCGTCACGCATCACGCGTCATGCGTCACGAATGATACATCACGCTTATCCCGCATCCTGATCAGCTACACCGCCACCCCGCTCGCAGGGGCCATATATTTTATAGGTTGGAAGCCCGAAGAGGCAGGTAAGCGCAGGCAGATATGGGCCCATCGGCCGCATGGCTGGATCCCCTTCATGGAGGGACGCATCACAGTGGATATGTTTGTGACCTTTAACGGCAATTACAAAGTGTTTTCGAATGGAGAACGGATGGAGACCGTGGTAAACTCCGATAGCACCATCACCTGGCATTACGCCATGAAAAAGGATCATCCGTTTTTCTCTACTGCGCTGGTGATTGGCGATTACGACTATCATAGCAGCGAGACTTCACGAGGGGTGCCGCTCGAATACTGGTTTTATAACGGCATGACCGACCGGGTTGCCACCACCTATAAATATACCGAACAGATGTTCGATTTTTTCGAGGAGGAGATGGGCGTTTCCTATCCATATCCTGTTTACCGCGAAGCACCGGTAATCGATTATATGTATGGGGCCATGGAGACCACGACCAGCACGGTGTTTGGTGATTATATGCAGATTGATCCGCGTGCATGGTGGCAACGCAACTACGTGAATGTAAATGCCCACGAACTGGCACATCAGTGGTTTGGCAATTATGTTGCTCACTTTGTCAACCGGGATGTATGGCTCACCGAGAGTTTCGGGACCTATTACGCCAAGATGTTCGAAAAAAGTATTTATGGCGAGGATTATTACCAGAATCTCCGGAACGATGAGATGCTATTAACTTTTGAAGCGGCCTCGAAAAACAATTACCCGGTGGGAGGAACACAGGGTGGGGTCCAGAGGATCTACCAGAAGGGATCGCTGGTCCTTGGGATGCTCAGGAATGTGATGGGTGACCGGGAATTTAAAGATGCGGTCAGGCTCTACCTTCTGAAATATGGATTTAACTATGCAGAAACCAACGATTTTATCCGTTGTACCTACGATGCCACGGGAAAACCCTACAACTGGTTTTTCGATGAATGGATTCTTAGGGGAGGAGAGCCCGATTACAAGGTAACAGATTCCGTGATGAATGATTCGCTGGGAAATCGATCAACACTTTGCAGGGTTTGGCAGGTGCAGGAGATCAACCAGCTGAACGGACTGTTTAAAATGCCGGTCTGCTTTGAGGTGCATTACACTGATGGTTCGGCCGACAGCCTGAAGGTCTGGATCGAGAAACAGTACACCGAGGTCAGGATTCCCAACCCCGGAAAAAAACCGGTTGAATTTGTCTTATTCGATCCCAACAGGAAAATCCTGAAAAAGGCAACATTTGAGCGAACCTTTGACCAACTTGCTGCCCAGGCAGTAAAGGCAAAAAACATGATTGACCGGTATGATGCCTGGGTTGCCTTGCGCGCGGCCCCGGTAGATAAAAAATCAAAAATACTGATCCCGGCATTGCAACGGGAATCATTCTGGCTGATCAGGTCTGAAATTCTAGGGCAACTTGCTGAAGATCATTCACCGGAATCCTTAGAAACATTCAGACAGGCCTTGCGCTACAAAGATGCCAATGTTCGCAAAGCCGCGTTGAAAAACCTGAATCCCCTGCCTGATCTTTTGCAAACCACCGCTGAAGAGATGCTGAATGATTCCAGTTACCTGAATGTGGAACTGGCACTTGGTGCGCTTTGTACATCTTTCCCGGCATTTACCGATCAGTATCTTGAACTGACCAAAGATATGGAGGGATGGCGCGGGAAAAATATCCGGATGAAATGGCTCGAACTGGCCATAATCAGCGGAAGAAAGGAGTTTTTACCCGAACTGATCAGCTATTGCAGCCCGAAATATGAATTTGAAACGCGGATCAATGCATTCAATCTTTTGAAAAAACTGAAATACTCCGACGAGGTGACCGTCGGCTTTGCACAGGTGGCAAGCAAGCATTGGAATAATAAGTTAAGCACAGCAGCGAAGGAATACCTGAAATGAATGATGAATGACGAATGACGAATGACGAATATGATGGGTAAGCAAAAAATTCTGACGCGCACGGTATTGCTGGTCTCTTTTGTGAGTCTCTTTACCGATGTGGCCAGTGAAATGCTTTACCCCATCATGCCGGTTTACCTCACATCCATCGGGTTTTCGGTAATGCTGATCGGAATTTTGGAAGGGGTTGCTGAAGCAGTGGCAGGCGTTAGCAAGGGATATTTTGGGAATTTGTCGGATGTCACCATGAAGCGGGTGCCCTTTGTCAGGGCAGGTTATGTCCTGAGTGCCCTCTCCAAGCCCATGATGGCCCTTTTCGTTTTTCCGGTCTGGATTTTCTTTGCACGCACCCTCGACCGGTTTGGCAAAGGAATCCGCACGAGCGCCCGCGATGCCATGCTCAGCGCCGAAACGACAAAGGAGCACAAAGGAAAAGTGTTTGGATTTCACCGGTCGATGGATACCATCGGAGCTGCCATTGGCCCCATCCTTGCATTGATTTTCCTCTATTTTTACCCCGGTCAGTATAAATGGATGTTCTTTATCGCCTTTTTCCCGGGATTGATCGCCATTGGACTGACTTTCCTGTTAAAGGATAAAGTAACGGGGTTACAAGGTGACAAGGTGACAGGGTTACAGGGTAACAGGGTAAGGGTTGGTTTTTTCTCGTATCTCACTTACTGGAAGAAGGCGTCGCCGGCTTTCCGGTACCTGGTTGCCGGGCTCCTTGTGTTTACGCTCTTTAACAGCTCCGATGCCTTTTTACTCCTGGCCCTGAAGGAACAACATCTTTCTGACACCATGATGATCGGGGTTTACATATTCTACAACCTGGTATATGCCCTGTTTTCCTATCCGATAGGGGCCCTTGCAGATAAAATCGGTCTGAAAACGATGCTGATCAGCGGGCTGTTCCTGTTCGCTGTTGTTTATTCATGCATGGGATTTGTAAACTCGATGCTTATTTTCGGGATCCTGTTCTTTCTTTATGGCCTTTATGCCGCCTCAACCGAAGGGATTTCCAAAGCCCTGTTGTCAAACCTGGCTGATCCGGCGGAAACCGCTACTGCAATCGGTTTTTATAACAGCGCAGCCAGCATTTGTGCCCTGTTATCGAGCAGTTTAGCCGGGTTGCTTTGGTTTACTATCGGATCAAGGGCGATGTTCCTCGTCTCCGGGATCGGCGTGCTTGCTGTAGTTTTCTACCTGATACTGGTCTTGCGCCCGAACAGCCTGAAGCGGCAGGAACTCCCCTGATTTCAATACCCGAAAGAGCATTCCCCGCTGGTTGCGGCGAGGTTTTTCACTCTTTTCAGGCACAATAATTCTGACAGGCAAAAAAAATCCCCGGCATTGCTGCACAGGGATTTTCAACCCATAGAAAACAAAAGGTTTTTATTGAGGTGTCACGTAGATATTCTTCTGGTTACGGTACCCTTGTTTATCCATGTACCAGTCAGAATAGGAAGCACCTGAGGATTGAGCCCACTCGGCAAAGTGCAGGTAGGTCTGAAGGATATCAACAGTCTCGATCGGATATTCGAAATCGACTGGGATCTCGAAAGCCCAGGCCAGGCCTGTTGTTGAGCGGTAGTAGAAACTCTTCGCAGGATCAGAAGCATCACTGTAAGTGCCGAAATATACCGGATTCACCAGTTCAGTTGAGGGCTGGTCTTTCATGTGAATTTCCTTACCTCTTTCCTGGTTGACGAACATGAACGGGTTGAACGGGGCATTGCCGATGCTTGCCTGTGGGGTCTTGAAGTGAACGGTGACAGTTTGTAATTCAGTTTGTACAGTCGGGCCACCAATGATGGTGTTGACCATACCCTGTCCAAGGATTGTATTCACTGCGTCGAACGGAATAATTACAGTGCTGTTGACACTTCCGGCTTCATAGCCTTTCGGATCAATGATTACGGAATTTCCAACTTTGATGCATCCGGTTACACTGGCTACATTTTCAGGAAGGGTTGCCAGGGAGAAACCAAAACCGTTGTTGAGCGAAGCACCGGCAGCCTTGATCTTGAGTTTGGCAACGAGATCGACTACGTTGTTGTTGGCATTGGTGACTGTCTTATAGTTGAAATTCACCACCAGGTCGTTGCAGTCATAATCGCCGTAACCAGGCCAGAGATCTTCGAATACAAAAGTGCCAAAATCAACGGCATTCGGATAGTATGAATTAAATGCACGTTCAGGATCGGTAGGATAGGCATCCAGGTTATCCGGTACGCCGTCACCATCGGTATCAACCCCGGGAGCAAAGACGATGTTGATCACGAGGATCTTGGTATCGACGCCAACGCTGTTGGTTGCGGTCAGAGTCACATTGGTATTGCCTACGATGGTAGGAATCCCGCTGATGGTGTTTCCGTCGAAGGTGAGACCCGGGGGAAGGCCGGTCGCAGTATATACGATGGGTTGTGTTCCGCTGGCATCAACAGTGTAGGTAAATGATTGGTTTTTAACACCGACTGCAGTCAATGGGCTGGTAATGACCGGAGGGATGATGGCCTGTACGATGGTTAGTTTCAGTGTTTTTACATCGGCACCATACTCATTCGTTGCGGTCAGGGTAACATCGTATACATTTGCATCTGAAGGGGTCCCAAAGATGCTGTGGTTGATCTCATCATAGGCCAGTCCTGCAGGAAGTCCGGTAATATTATACTGAATTGTTGCTGAACCATCAGCTGTCAGGATGTACCCTGCGAATTGTTCTCCGGTAGTACCGGATGCGGCAAGGGCACTTGTAATTGTGGGAGGTGTTCCTACTGTAAGTACAAGGGTTTTTGTATCTGTACCGCCGGGGTTATTGGTGGCAGTCAGGGTAATATTATAGGTGCCTGCAACGGTAGGTGTTCCAGTTATCTCATGTGTCGCTTGATTAAAGGTGAGACCTGCAGGAAGGTTTACTGCATTGTAGGTGATCGTGCCGTTTCCGGAAGCAGTAAGTAAATAAGTATAAGGCATATTCACAGTAGTCTTTCCTGTGAGCGCGCTTGTGATTACGGGGGGGGAGGGAGGCTCAACAATGGTAATTTTTAAGGTTTTGGTATCTGTCCCCATCATATTGTCGACCGAAAGGGTGACATTGGTAACACCAACAGCAGTCGGGGTTCCCGAAATTGTACGGGTTGAAGCGTTATATGACAGGCCGGCCGGCAGACCGGTGATGGCATTAAAGGTAAGGGGATCAGTGCCTGTTGCAGTAAAGACATAGGGAGTAAAAGGTTGATTTAACAGTCCTCCGATTTGCAGGGAGCTGGTAATGGTCGGTGCTACCGGGTTATTGCAGGATGGAATGGGAATGTCGTAACCATGTCTTGTGCCGTGTGCCCCATTGTGTGCATTGTCGGGGTTGATTGACGGAGCATAGAGGTCAACATAACCTGTTAAGTTACAGCTGCCTGAGGTTTTGCTCGTTTTTGTGCCTTTTATCTGTGATCCCTGGCTTGCAGGCCCATTTACATTGCCCTGGAGATCAAACTTTTGAGATTCAATCAGGCTTTGCAGCCCAAGGGTTGTAACGGATCCACCTGAAAAGCTGATATCTCCGTTTACCTTCAGGTATTTATTGTTGGTTAAAAGGTTGTTTTGTTGAAATGCGTTGTTGCTGTTGCTGGTTACATAAAACGAGCAGTTATTAATGAGTTTACCTCCACCAGTATTTATGGTCAGCTCTTCGTTTACCGTAAATGTTCCGTTATTCGTAATGGTTCCTTTAATGATGAATTTATTGGAGGTTGATACATTTCCCCAGTTTTCCAGGGTTCCGTCAAAATCAATGGTTCCGCATCCGGCAAAGGACAGGTTCCCATAGTTTTTAATGGTAAAAGAATAATCATCTTTGGGGAGAACCACTGTTCCTGAAGGTGTAACAATCAGGGTTCCTGCGCTGCTGCTCAGGCCGTTTACAGTCAGGGTTCCGCATACCCGCAATGTTCCTCCACTCTTGATGGTGAGATCCTGATATATGGCTGAAGTGGTTACACAAATTACTTCACCCGAGTTTACGGTAAAGTGATCTCTATTTCCATTCCCGGTATTGGTACACCCGGTACTGCAATCGTTGGATAACATGCCTTCGGCTGATTTGTTGGCTGCTTTGCCAAAGGTATAAGTCAGCGTTTTCCCGTTGATCGGAACAGAAACATATTCGTTGTTCCCGGCCGGGGATATTTTTCCTACCCACAATGCGGTAAGACGCGCAGGGACCCTCAAGGTTGTTTTGTACTGTGAATTGGGATCCGTAGCTCCCGTTGCGATTAACTTTCCGTTATTGGCAGGATCATCCTGAAATATCTGTACCACATTCATTGACTGAATGCCTGAATTAACAACAGTGATATTGACATCAACGTTTGTAAAGTTGTCAAATTTAAATGATGCTGCAACCTTTAATTCAGTGAATTTGGTGGGGATTACAGGTGTGTCTTCATTGATTTTTTTGTTACAACCTGTTTGAAATAACATCGACCCGGAAATTATGAGCACGAAGAGGATCGAGGAAATTGTTCTGATAAATGTTTTCATTGTGGGTTTTTGAATTTAGGATTATTGCAAAAGTACAATGATTAAAAAGAGAAGTCAACCTGTAATTAGTAAAGGTAGGGAAAAACCCTCAAAGTGAGCATATAAACGGCAAATTTGTTTCGTAGTCCTTTCCGGGTTCGGCAGCGGAGGGGTGAAAATTATGATTTTTGTCCTCTCAGGAAAGGAAAATACAGATGTGCCAGGGAGCCTGCAACCATGTTGGTGCTGTTTTAAATAATCGCTAACTTTGCAGCCCTTTTTAACAAACATATAAAAGAAAAAATACCTTGGCAGGAAATTCAACTGTGATCGTGGGTTTGAGTGGCGGTGTTGATTCGTCGGTGGCAGCTTACCTGTTAAAGCAGCAGGGCTACCAGGTGATCGGGGTTACCATGGCGATCTGGGACGGTCAGTATAAATCGACCGGCAAGCATGCCTGCTATGGCTCCGATGAGGAAGAGGAAATTCGCGGGGCCAGGGAGGTGGCGGAAAAACTGGATATCCCATATCATGTATTCAACTGTTCGGCCGAGTATAAACAGGCCGTTCTCGACTATTTTAAATCCGAATACCTTGCGGGCCGAACGCCAAACCCATGCATCCAGTGCAACCAGCATATTAAATTCGGGATGTTGCCAGCCATGGCGACAAAAGCAGGCATTCGCTTCGAGTACTTTGCTACCGGTCATTATGCCCGCGTTGGCTTCAGTGAAAAGTACCAGCGTTATATTCTCGAGAAAGCTGCCGACCTGAAAAAAGACCAGACCTACTTTATTCACCGCCTGTCGCAAGAGCAGCTTAAGCAATGCCTTTTCCCCATTGGCGGGTTCAATAAACCCGAGATCAAGGAGCTGGCACGAAAAGTCGGGATCACGACCGAAGACCTGGAGGAGAGCCAGGATTTTTATGCCGGTGATTACAAGGATCTGCTGGATGTTGAGGAAACCCCGGGAAATATCGTTGACTCGAAAGGCACGATGCTTGGACAACACAAGGGCATATGGAATTATACGATCGGGCAGCGCAAAGGGCTTGGCATCGCCTTTTCTGAACCGCTCTACGTCATAGGGCTGAATAAAGAGAACAACACGGTGATCGTGGGAGTGCGCGAAGAGACCTACAATACTTCATTCATTGTTTCCGATCTCGTTTGGGTTGCCCTTTCGGGTCTGGAGCATCCGATGGATTGCACTGCGAAAGTCCGTTCTGCACAGAAGGAACGCGATGCACACATTGAACCCCTGGGAAATGGCGATGTGAAGGTCACCTTCTTTCATCCGAACGATGCAATCACCCCGGGACAATCGGCCGTGTTTTATGACGGGGAGGTTTTACTCGGCGGCGGAATCATTAAGGAACTGGCGTTTTAAGGTGACAAGGTAATAAGGTAACAAGGTAACAAGGTGACAAGGTGACAAGGTAACAAGGTAACAAGGTAACAAGGTGACAAGGTAATAAGGTAACAAGGTAACAAGGTAACAAGGTAACAAGGTATCAAGGGGACAAAGTAACAGGGTAGCTTATCTTCAAATAAAAACATCCACATCAATATGAAAAGACTTTCCATTATTTTCCTTCTCACCACATTTTTGGTGAACGGGTTTTCCCAGAAGGTAAGCACCAGTTCCTGGGATCTGAAGGATTATGTTACTTTCCTGGCCTCCGATTCGCTTAAGGGACGTAAACCCGGTACAGCTGAGATCAATGTGGCAGCGGCATTCATCCGCGATCACTTTCAAAAGGCAGGTTTGACCCTGATGGGAGAAAAGGGTTTCCAGTGGTTCGACATTGTTACTGATGTCACGCTGGGTGCAAAAAATGGCCTTACCCTGAGCAACTATACTGCGACCCTGAAAAAGGATTTCATTCCGCTCTCCTTTTCAACCAGCGCGACCGTCGATGCCCCGGTGATTTTTGCCGGGTATGGTTTCGACATTGATCTCGACAGCCTCAAATGGAGCGATTACAAGGGAGTGGATGTGAAGGGAAAATGGGTGATGGTTTTTCGGGCCGACCCTGACCTGGATAATTCCGACAGTAAATTCATTCCCTACAGTGATGTCCGGACCAAAGTCCTGACCGCCAAAGACCAGGGTGCAGCCGGATTGCTGCTTGTCACCCCGAAAGGAGTTGAAAAAGAGGATAAACTGATGCCCCTGGTTGTTGAAAATAATGAGATCACGGGAGGAATTCCCATCTTCAGCATCACCCGGGAACTGGCAGACAAAATACTTATAAAAAAAGGAATCACCATCGACAGCCTCGAACGTTCCATCGTCTCAACCAAGAGTCCGAAAAGTTTTGAAACCGGTGAAGTATTGTCGGGCACTGCCGACGTGGTGCAGAAAAAGGAACGGACGGCCAACGTTATCGCACTCCTCAAAGGCAGTGACCCTGTTTTAGAGGAGGAGTACCTGGTTATTGGAGCCCATTATGACCACCTTGGATTCGGCGGTCAGGGATCGGGTTCCCGTATGACCGATACCGTGGCTGTTCACAATGGCGCCGATGATAATGCATCAGGTACGGCAATGGTAATGGAACTTGCCAGGCGGCTTGCACCTGAAAAAAACAAACTGAAACGGAGTATCATTTTTGTCGCATTCAGTTCAGAGGAGATCGGGCTGCTTGGATCAAAGTATTTTGTAAATCACCCCCCGGTCGATTTGAAGAAAATCAAGACCATGTTCAATTTTGACATGGTAGGCCGTTTTGACAAAGAGAAGAATTCGATTTCGGTCGGCGGCACAGGCACCTCGGCCGAGGGAGATTCGATTTTAAAATCACTGGAAGCAAAATTGCCCTTTGCAGTCACCCATTCGCCCGATGGATACGGCCCATCGGATCATGCCTCCTTTTATTCCTCCAACATCCCCGTGTTATATTTCAACACCGGGGTGCATACCGATTATCACACACCGTTTGATGATACCGAGAAGCTCAATTTTGATGCGGAGAAGCTGATCGGAGACTTTGCTGCAGCCATCATCTGTTCTGTTGACAATCTTCCGAAGTCTTTGACATTCAAGGAATCAGGGAAAAAGGAAAATGCCGGCCGCTCGGGGCGCAAGCTAAAGGTCACGTTGGGGATTATGCCCGATTTTGCCGGGTCGGAGAAAAAAGGATTGCGGGTCGACGGGGTTACCAAAGATGGACCGGCCGACAAAGGCGGGATGAAAAAGGGGGACATCATCACGGGGGTCAATGGCATGGCGGTCGGAAACATCTATGAATATATGTCCCGACTTCAGAAACTCAAGCATGGCATGACCGTGAACGTCGAGGTAATCCGTGAAGGCAAAAACGAAGTACTGATCATTCAGTTATGACCCTGCAGACATTTTTCACCGAGGCCTTTTTCCTGAAATTTATCAAATTCAGCATGGTCGGTTTTTCCGGCGTGTTTGTTGATTTCGGGATCACCTTTATCTGCAAGGAAATTTTTAAAATCCAGAAGTACCTGGCCAATACATTCGGGTTTATCATGGCAGCCACATCCAACTACTTCATGAACCGGATATGGACCTTTCACAGCACCAACCCGAACATCATGCTGGAATTCACCCGTTTTTTTATCATCGCACTCATCGGATTGGGCATCAATCTGCTGATCATCTGGGCAATGACGGGTAAGTTCAAGGTGAATTTCTATATCTCAAAACTGGCAGCCACGGTCGTGGTGACTGCCTGGAATTTCCTGATCAACGCCTATTATACCTTTGTTTAGCCAGGCATGAACCAATGCCATATTCAAACTCCTCCGCCTCAGGGGGGGGCATTGATTATTGGGTTTTGGTCATCGATGCAGGGATCATGATGATGAAATCGGCCTTTGCCGCGTCCTGTTTCGAAATGGTATCGATGTTTTCCTGTTCCTGGCAGGAGATGGTGAGTATTTTCAGGGTAAAACTTGTTTTACGGATAGCCTGGTTCACGTACCAGACGATGCCCTGGTAATTGTCGCTGTGATAGGAGCCGTTAAAGTGCAGGAAGGTCTTCTGTCCATATGCACCGCCCTTCATGATGAACTGGGCCATGGTGGCATCCTTGATCGCCTGGGCCTTGCCCAGGTTCATCGTTTGATGGGTAGGCTGCCCGTCGCCGGCGATCTTGTCGATGCTCGCATAACATTCAAGTGAATCGGGATATTTGATTGGCAGCGAAGCGATCAGTCCGCGCTCCATGGCATTGATGCTGTCGAGACCTTCAAATCCCTTGAGGTTGACGAGTGCTGCATACCTGCGGGGGATATTGGTTGCTATAAATTTGATGCCCTGCTCCCGCGCATAATCCATAATGGGTGCGTAGTTATTCTTGTAGTCAGGCCAGAGCTTGGCTTCGGCCTCAAAATCCTTCTTCCGGATCATTTTAGAAAGATACTCATTGATCAGGAGTTGGTTGTCGAGCTCAAACATCTCTGCACCAAGAACCAGGTTTTCCTTTTTTTCCTCATACATGCCTTTGGTCAGTTCAAGTTCCAGCCAGTGACAGATGGGATTGTCGTGCATCTCCCCGAAGAAAATGATGTCGGAGTTTTTAGCCGCCTTCAGAATATCCCCCCAATCGGCTGTCCGGCCTTTCGAATTATAAACCTTGTAGGCGGGATTGTCACTTTTCATAGCCAGAAAAGGAAGGAGAAGAAATAAAAGGAAAAAAACTGTCTTGATTTTCATGGATAAGATTTATAGTGGATTATTTTTTAAGTTCCTTTTCTATAAAGGCCAGCGGCAGCAAGGTCCCCATTCCCTGGATGACATACACCGGTCCGCTGTGACCGCCCAGGATAAGACGGATCTTGTTGTTGAATTTCATCTCATACTCCATAACCGCCTGCCTGCACATGCCGCAGGGAGGCACCGGATCGGAAACCTCAAAGGAATCGGCTTTGGCCGTGATGGCGAGCGATGCCATCGGCACATCCGGGAAGGCCGATGCGGCGGCAAATACAGCCACTCTTTCGGCGCATAATCCGGCCGGGAATGACATGTTCTCCTGGTTGCTTCCTGTGAAGATAAGTCCGTTCGCCAGTTTCAGGGCCGCACCCACATGATATTTTGAATAGGGGGCGTATGAACTTTTTGTAGCCTCCTGAGCCTTTTCCAGCAATTCACGGTCAGAGGCAGCCAGGTCAGCCGGGGAATTAAAAACCTGGTAGGTGAAGGAATGGGTGATTTCTTTCATGGGAGATTTTTATTCATCAGGGTTTTCATCATCATTTTCATCCCTGACAGGAATTTCAGGTTTTGGCTGAACATATTTCCCGGAAAGGATCGCCGCATATTTTTCAGGATCATTGATGGTTGCAATGGCGTATGCCAGGTCGGGATCCTGCTTCAGGGCAGCCTCAATTTTTCCCTTCTGATAGAAATACCGGGTCACGATCTCCATTTTTAGCAACTCTACCACCTGATCCCTGTATTTTTTCATATCATCTTTCTTATCAGTCTCCATCCGGCCTTTCAGATGATCATACTCTTCCTTCAGGGCATCGTAATAGTCTTCCTTCATGGCCTCGTTCTTCAGGGCCTCCAGTGCGCGTTCGCTTCTCGTGTTATAGGTGTAGTCTTTTCCCGTGATGAAAGCGAGGAAGCTGCTATAGATGGAATCATTGATTTCAAATGTTTTGGCTGGCGGGATTGTGGCATGTTCCCGTGCAAACTGCGTGGCAAAATCGAAAATGAGATATTTGCTGTAAAGCGTCAGGGCCAGATTGCTGAACCTGCGTGGTTTTGTGATGAGGTCGGGGTTGATCCCCCCGCCATCGTAAACGGTACGGCCGTTTTTAGTCTTAAAAGCCCTGATAAGCGAATCGGGAATTTTGCCAAATGACCCGTCCTTCTTTTTATGTGCATAATCGATGGCCTGTATGCACCGGCCGCTTGGAATATAATATTTGGCCACCGTGATCTTCATCTGGGCATTGTACGAAAGCGGTACCACATTCTGCACCAGCCCTTTACCGAAAGTACGTTGGCCGATCACCACTGCACGATCGAGATCCTGCATCGAACCAGCCAGGATTTCACTGGCCGAAGCACTGGAGTGATCGACCATCACCACCAGCGGAATATTCAGGTCCACAGGAGGATTCATGGTGAGGTGCGCCCTGTTTTTATCTTCCATTTTTCCCTTGGTGCTCACGATTTCCTGGCCCCGTTCCACGAAAATGTTGGCAATGTCGACTGCCTCATTCAGCAACCCGCCGCCATTGCCGCGCACATCGAGGATGACCCCCTTGAGGTCATTGCCCTCCTTGAGTTTAAGAAAGGCCTGGCGCATCTCCTTGGAGGCATCCTGGGTAAATCCGGTCAGTTTGATATAGCCCGTATGCTGATCAACCATTCCGTAATAGGGGATGTTGTCGATTTTAATAATTTCACGGGTGATCGTTTTTTCCAGTGGCTTACCTTCTCCGTCCCGTTGAATCAGGAGATTGACCGTCGTACCGGCCTGGCCCTTCAGATAGGAACTTACATCATCGTAAGATTTTCCCTTGGCGGGTTTTCCATTGATTTCAAGAATTTTATCGCCGGCTTTGAGTCCCGATTTCTGGGCCGGTGAACCTTCGTATGGTTCGGATATCACCACAAAATCAGATTGCTGGTGGATCAGCGCGCCGATGCCTCCGTATTGTCCGGTAGTAATAAATTTATAATCTTCTACCTGCGACTCAGGAATGAAGTTGGTATAGGGATCCATCGATTCCAGCATGGCATTGATCCCGGTCTGCGTTAGTTCGCCAGGGTTGATCTCATCCACATAATCCTGGTTAAGCTCCTTGATCACATTGGAATAGATATCGAGATTTTTCATGATCTCAAACCCCTGCTGGTTCGGTGCCTGCCCAAACATGTCCTGGCTGAATGCAACAAATAGGGTAAGGATCAGCCCAATTGAAACAATCATTCTATTATTCTTCAACGCTACTTTTTTCATTGATAAACTCATTTTATTTCATAATTCGTCATTCGTCATTCGTCATTCGTCAGGGTACTTCATCAATCCCGCTGCCGCCCCATGGATGGCACCGGCCAATGCGTTTGAGTGCCAGCCATCCCCCGTGGAATGGTCCGTATTTCCGGATGGCTTCAACCCCATAGGCCGAGCAACTTGGCGTGTACCGGCATGATGGCATCAGGTAAGGTGAAATGGCGCCCTGGTAAAAACGAATCAATAAAATGAAAAAACTACCCAGTAACTTTTTCATTCTCTTCATTTAAACGTTGTAAAAGTAAGATTATTTTTTCTTGGATCAGGCCGAATGGTACAATTTCTTTGGCAGTATAGGTAATGCAAAGCACCATCTGCCGGCCGTTCCCATGCAGTGAATCATGAATGACCTGTTTGTTCATCCGGTAGGCCTCCCTGATCCGCCGCCGGATAAGATTACGGTCCACTGCTTTCCGGAAATTGTATTTAGGCACGCTGATAAGGAGCTGAACCGGAGATGGTTCGCCGGGTTGTTCCATCATCCATGTAACACGGAATGGCTTCAGGTGAAAAGTTGATCCCTCGGCAAATAACCTGCTGATCATCCGTCGGCTGCTGAGCCGCTCATCTTTTGAAAAAGTGTGCCTCATTGTTTAGCTTGATCACCCTGAAAATTACTTCAGGGTGCGAAGTTACCGAAAAGCGCAGATTATTTCTTTTTTAACTCGCTCTGAAGGAAGAGGTCGATGGCCATGGTCATTGAAGGAGCAGCCTGGGTCGGGGCTTCCACGTGCAGGGTTAATCCTGCATCTTTCACAGCTTTATGGGTGGTGTTCCCAAAAGCCCCGATGGCCGTGTCGCCCTGGACAAAATCGGGGTAGTTTTTAAACAGCGATTTAATTCCGGACGGACTGAAAAACACCAGCAGGTCATAGTTACGGATGTCAAGGTCAGAAAGATCGCTTGCAAGGGTACGATAGATGATCGCTTTCTTGTACAGAATCTTATTTTCCTCCAGCATCTTCGGGATCTCCTGTTTGTGAATATCAGAACAGGGAAGCAGGAATTTTTCTGTTTTATGCTTTTTGATCAGTTCGATCAGGTTTGCGGAACTCTCCTTGCTGTGGAAAATTTTCCGCTTTCTGAACTGAACATATTTTTGAAGATAATAGGCTGTGGATTCTGAGATGGAGAAGTACTTCATGGTTTCAGGCACCTCGACCCGCATCTCTTTGCAAATCCTGAAGTAGTGATCCACGGCATTGCGTGAGGTAAAGATGACTGCCGTATAGTCGAGGATGTTCACCCGGTCCTTTCGGAAATCCTTTGCCGGGATGCCATCAATCTTAAAAAACTTACGAAAAGTAATGTTAACGTTATATTTCCGTGCAATTTCGCCATAAGGTGATTTCTCAAAATCAATGGGCTGAGGCTGGGAAACGAGAATATTCTTAACTTTCAAGATCGTAAGTGTTTAAGTTCGTCGTCCCGAAACGCTTATCCCCCCACGGAATTAGCATGAATGAGCAATAATTTTATTATGATCAGAAGGGGTAAAATTTCGAGACTGCAAAGATAAACAAATAAAAATAAATACGAAAACTTCGTTAACGTTATTCCGATAAAAAAACCTTTCATAAACCTGAAACTAAAAAGTAAAAGGGAAACCGCCATGCTGCAGTAGAGAAGAAATACCGAGTTCAGATAAAGGAAAAGGATCAGGGCGATCAGGAGGGGCGGACCGGAGAAAATGGCCATGATCAGCATGTTTAACTGGTAATTGTAAGTGGTTTCTTTTGTTTTGAAAACCATTCCCAGCAGCCGGATCAATGCCACTTTGACAGTCTGGAATGCCATGACGGCTACCAGGATTGCCAGGTACAGGGCGATTCCCGGTAACCGCTGAAAGGTAAGTCCGAGGATTTGCCGGTTGAATTCATAGAACAACAGGGAGAGGGCGATGACATAAACGATTCCAAGGGCGACTGAAATCCTTTCCCTGAAAAGGTTCCCATCACGGGTCAGCAGGTTGATGAACCGTTTGGAGAATGGCGCCCTGAAAACCTGCTGCATGCGTTTCGGGTAGAAAACGCGCGACCAGGTAATCAGGATGAGGCAAATGATGAGCATGACAGGGATCCATCCCGGTTGATTTTGCCGGATGTTTTTAGTCAGGATTTTTCCGGGGTGCAACTGGCTGGAGGTAAAAACCGACTCGCTGTACTCCACTTTGGGCATGACCAGGCTTTGCATGGCATAGGTTGTATCGGTGGAGGCATTGATCCTGCTCATAATCCTTCCTTTTGGGAATCAGCATTCCGGGTGAAATAATCCCAGAGTTTGTCGGAGGGAGGATCAGCCTTGATCTCGAGCAGTGCCTTTTTAACCGGGTGGATGAAGGAGATGGCACGGGCATGAAGGTGGATAAATCCACCGGGGTTCGATCGCGGGTAGCCATATTTCAGGTCTCCCTTGATCGGGCATCCCAGTGACGAAAGCTGGGCCCTGATCTGGTGATGACGGCCGGTGAGAAGCTGCACCGACAGCAGGTAATAGGCATCGCTTTTATCGATGATCCTGTAGATCAGTTCTGCTTTTTGTGAACCATTTACCGGGCGGTCATATACGGATGACTTGTTCTTTTCTTCATTCCGGGTGAGATACTGGATAAGATGATCTTCCGTTTGAGGCGGTTTGTTCCTGACCACGGCCCAATATGTTTTTTGTATTTCCCCATCTCTCAGCATGATGTTCAGGCGTGTAAGCGCTTTCGAGGTGCGGGCAAAGATCACGGCACCGCTTACAGGCCGGTCGAGCCTGTGAACAACCCCCAGAAAGACCTCTCCCGGTTTACTGAATTTTTGTTTGAGATAGCTTTTCAGGATATCGCTGAGTGGTTCGTCCCCCGTTTTATCTCCCTGGACAATATCAGAAGGACGCTTATTCAGAATAATCAGGTGATTGTCCTCGTAAAGAATGTCCTGGTCAATACTGCTCTTTCTCATTTGGGAAGTCGAGGGTTTTCACATCATGGATGTAAGTGTTAACAGCGCCACGGATCTCTTCGGAAAGATTGTGATACCGCCTGAGAAAACGGGGTGAAAACTCCATGGTGATGCCCAGCATGTCGTGCAGTACCAGCACCTGTCCGTCTACATTTTTCCCGGCACCAATCCCGATGATGGGGATCTTGAGCGCTTTGGTCACTGTTCCGCCCAGCTTGGCCGGGATTTTTTCAAGAACAATGGCAAAACAACCGGCCTTTTCGAGCAGGTAGGCATCCTCCAGAAGTTTGGCGGCCTCCTCTTCACTGGTTGCCCTTACGACATAGGTCCCGAACTTATGGATCGACTGGGGAGTCAGCCCGAGATGACCCATCACCGGGATACCGGCAGATAAAATCCGGTCGACCGATTCGATGATCTCTTTTCCTCCTTCCAGTTTTACGGCATCAGCACCAGCCTCTTTCATGATCCGGATGGCCGAATTCAGCGCCTCCTTGGAGTTTCCCTGGTAGGTGCCAAAAGGCAGATCGACCACGACCAGCGCACGCTTTACCGCCCGTACCACCGATGAGCCATGGTAGATCATTTCGTTCAGCGTAATCGGCAGGGTAGAGGCATGACCGGCCATGACATTGGAGGCCGAATCGCCGACCAGTATCACGTCAATTCCCGTTAAATCAAGGATTCGTGCAAACGAATAATCATACGCCGTAAGCATGGCTATTTTTTCACCCTTGTTCTTCATTTCCTGGATCACATGGGTGGTGACTTTGGTCACATTCCTGAATGAAATGGCTGTCGACATAATATTGAATTGAATAGCAAAACTACAATATTTTTATGTATTTTTGCCAAATATCAACAATCACCCCCATGCGCTTTTTACGTTATCAGCTTCTGCTGCTGCTCTTCATCCCGTTCCTTTTTTCATGCAATAAGGAATTGAAGGTAAATGCCGACTGGAAAGATGTAACAGTGGTTTATGGCCTGCTTGATCAGACTTCCGATACCACCTATATCAAAATCACCAAGGCCTTCCTGGGAGAGGGCGATGCCCTGATGTTTGCAAAGATTGCCGATTCAAGCAACTATCCTGACAAACTGGAGGTCAGGCTGGATGAATACGCCGACACCACCTTCAAGAAATCCTATCCCTGTGATACCATCATGGTGCATAATAAAAAGGCGGGGGACTCGATTTTTTATTATCCCGACCAGCTGATGTATTATACCACGGCCAAACTGAATGAAAAGTACACCTACAAATTATATATCAGGGAAAAGAAAACAGGCAAGGTGATTACAGCCCAGACAAGCCTGGTGCACGATTTCACCATTACCAGGCCCCAGTCCATTGCCAGCTTTCCCCCGGGACTTGAACAGATGTTTGAAGTCACCTGGAGTCCTGCCAAAATGGGAAAACGGTACCAGCTGCTGATCCGCTTTTATTACCAGGAGGCCCTGAAAACAAACCCCGACAGCCTCTATATGAAATCGATGGATTGGCTTGTTTTTAATAATGTCAAGGCGATTGACGATCAGAGCACCCTTCCGTTTGATCTCTATTTCGCAGGAAGTTCGTTTTATTCCGTTGTTGGTGCAACCATTCCCGCCGACCCCCTCGTCGACCACCGCGTTGCACATCATTGTTACTTTATTTTTACTGTGGCAGCATCCGAACTCAACACCTATATGGAGGTTACTGAACCTTCACTTTCCCTGGTCCAGGAAAAACCATCCTATACCAACATCACCAACGGGATCGGTCTTTTCTCCTCGCGGTTTATCAAGTTTTCTGATTCGCTTGAAATCAGCCAGATAACCAAGGATGCCCTGAAGGTTAATGATCATACCAAGAATTTAGGCTTCTGAAGGGGCGCTTTCTCGCTGCCTGACCAACCCGTCTTTTATCCATCCTGTCGTTTTGTCATCCTGCTGACATAAATTTGTTTTGGCACAATGATTGACTTATCCCCGTCAAATTCTGTTGAAATTATTGTTTATTTGAAAGGAGATTTTTTATATGGCTAAAATTATTGGTATTGATCTTGGAACCACCAACTCCTGCGTGGCTGTGATGGAAGGAAACGAACCTGTCGTTATCCCCAACAGCGAAGGGAGACGTACAACTCCTTCGGTTGTCGGATTTACTGACAGCGGCGAAAGAAAGGTAGGGGATCCGGCCAAAAGGCAGGCAATCACAAACCCCAAAAACACTGTATTTTCTATCAAGCGGTTCATGGGCGAAACCTGGGACCAGTTGCAAAAGGAGATCAAGCGGGTACCTTACACGGTAACCAAAGGGGAAAATAACACCCCCCGGGTTGATATTTCCGGAAAACTCTATTCACCGCAGGAAATATCTGCCATGGTTCTTCAAAAAATGAAGAAAACAGCTGAAGACTATCTCGGTCACGAGGTGAAGGAGGCCGTCATTACAGTTCCTGCTTATTTCAGCGATTCACAGCGTCAGGCAACCAAGGAAGCGGGAGAAATTGCCGGGCTTACGGTAAAACGTATCATCAATGAGCCCACAGCGGCTGCCCTTGCTTATGGACTTGACAAAAAGCATAAAGATATAAAAGTGGCGGTATTTGACCTCGGCGGAGGCACCTTCGATATTTCCATCCTGGAATTGGGTGAAGGCGTTTTTGAAGTCAAATCAACCAACGGGAACACCCATCTTGGCGGCGATGATTTCGACCATGTGATCATCGACTGGCTGGCGGATGAATTCCAAAGGGAAGAGGGGCTTGACCTTAGAAAAGACCCGATGGCCCAGCAGCGTTTGAAAGAGGCTGCTGAAAAAGCCAAAATCGAGCTTTCAAGCTCTATGGAAACCGAAATCAACCTCCCATACATCATGCCGGTTGACGGAGTACCCAAGCATCTTGTTAAAAAACTGACGCGTGCCAAATTTGAGCAGCTCATCGACAGCCTGATGCAATCGACCATTCCTCCATGTCAGAAAGCCTTGCAGGATGCAGGGTTAAAAGCTTCAGAGGTGGACGAGGTGATCCTGGTCGGTGGCTCTACCAGAATTCCGGCCGTTCAGAAACTGGTTCGTGATCTTTTTGGCAAAGAACCTTCCAAGGGCGTGAACCCCGATGAAGTGGTAGCCATTGGTGCAGCCATTCAGGGCGGTGTACTTACCGGTGAAGTAAAAGATGTGTTGCTTCTTGATGTTACCCCGTTGTCCCTGGGCATCGAAACCCTGGGGAGTGTAATGACCCGGCTGATCGAATCGAATACGACCATCCCGACAAGAAAATCAGAGGTATTTTCAACCGCAGCTGACGGACAAACTTCAGTGGAGATTCATGTTCTCCAGGGTGAACGTCCGATGGCCAATCAGAATAAGAGCATCGGGCGGTTCCATCTCGACGGGATCCCACCTTCACAGCGTGGAATTCCTCAGATCGAAGTGACCTTTGATATTGATGCCAACGGTATTCTTCATGTCACCGCCAAGGATAAAGCAACCGGTAAATCTCAGCAGATCCGGATCGAAGCATCCTCAGGTCTCTCGGAGGCCGATATCCGCCGGATGCGTGAAGAGGCCCAGGCCAATGCCGAGTCCGATAAAAAGGCGAAAGAGGAGATTGACAAACTGAACCAGGCTGACAGCCTCGTGTTCCAGACTGAAAAGCAACTGAAGGAATTCGGGGACAAACTGCCGGCTGATAAAAAAGCGGGAATTGAGAAAGCGGTGGAAGATCTGAAAAATGCACACAAGAACCATGATTTTGCAGCTTTAGATACCGCCATGGCCAACCTCAATGCGATGTGGCAGACAGCCAGCGAAGAGATGTATAAGAATGCTTCGCAGAGCGGACCGCAAGGCGGAGCGCAGCCAGGTGCAGGATCCCAGGATCCGTCTTCGGGCAATGCAGGCTCAAAAGGCTCTGGCAGCGATGAAGTAACCGACGTGGATTTCGAAGAGGTGAAGGATAAATAAGCCTCCTGATTTTTATAGAAAACGGGATTGATCAAATACTGATCAATCCCGTTTTTTTTAACAATTTGTTCATAAGTCGATGATAAATATTCCGAAAATATTTATCACATTTGTAGATAATATATTCCGACTCCAATTTTCCGGAAATTTCAAATTCAAATATAAGTTCCATCAAAAAACAAGCGTATGAAAAAATTTACAATTTTTACCATGTTCTTTACTGCATGTTTGTTTCTCGGGATTCAAAGTACCAGTTTTGGACAATTGTTGCTGGATGAAAATTTCTCCTATCCGGCAGGAGCCCTGATCACGGCCAATGGATGGACTGCCCATTCCGGCGGAGGAACCCAACCCATAACCGTAAGCAGTGGAGGCCTGACCTTCACCGGCTATGTTGATTCCGGTATCGGCAACGCAGCGCTGGTCGATAACACCGGTGAGGATGACAACAAAACCTTTGCGCCACAAGCTACGGGCTCGGTATATGTTTCATTCATGGTCAATGTCACAACAGTATCAGCCGGCTATTTCTTTCACATAGGCCCAAGTCCCATCGGATCCACCTTCAGAGGCAGGGTTTATGTGGATGCGACAAACCATTTTGGTGTAGGCGTTGGAAGCAATGCCGGAACATATGCTTCCTCCACATTCACAGTGGGCACGACCTATCTTCTTGTTTTAAAATATGAGAATGTTACCGGTGCTACCAATGATAAGGTTAGTCTCTATATTTTCAGCAGCCCGATGCCTGCCACCGAACCCGGTACCCCGACCATCGGCCCGCTGGTGGATGCATCGCAGGCGGATATCACCCCGGGCGCTGTTGCCCTGCGCCAGTATTCTGCAACACAAAATTTCTTAGTCGATGGTATCCGCGTGGGAACCTCCTGGTCTGACATCTATGCAAATGTTGTACTTCCTGTTCCGACCAATTACCCCACCAATTTCGCAGCCACTACATCCCCCTTTACGATCAACCTGAACTGGGTTGATGCCGTTGGCGGACAATTGCCATCCTCTTATCTCATTCTTGCCAGTGCAGCCAATGATATTGTTGCCCCGGTTGATGGAGTTCCTGTCCCAAACAATCCCAACCTGGCAGCCGGCACCGGCGCAGTAAATGTCTCCCAGGGAGTTCAGACAGCTACCTTTACCAACCTGCCATCCAGCACACCCTATTATTTTAAAATATTCCCCTATACCAATGTGGGTTCCGACATAAAATATAAAACTGACGGAACTCCTCCTTTCCTCACGGTGACAACGACCGACCATGTACTGATCCTGGCCAAAACTTTTGATGATCAGCTGTTCGATCCCTGGGATACCATCAGCGTCAACGGTGGTCCCCTTGCAAAGAACTGGCAGATCCAGGGTTCCGCAGGCAATTATTACGCCTACATCAATGGATACCAGGTGACCAGCGATGACTGGCTGATTTCACCCTCCATGAATTTTGATGCCACCCAGGAGGAGATACTCACCTTCATCACGGCTTCCAATTTTACAGGCCCGATGCTTGAAGTAAAGGCATCCACTGATTATGTGACCGGGGCCGATCCGAGTACCGGAACATGGACTTCACTTACCGCTACACTTTCAGCCGGCAGCTATGTTTGGACCCCATCGGGAAATGTCGACGTTTCGGGATTTAACGGCGGAAATGTTCATGTTGCCTTCAGGTATACCGGGACAACAACATTGGCAAGGGCCTGGGAAGTTGACAACATCATGATAACCGGCCGGCCCAGCAATGTCCCCAATGTAACCACCGATCCGGCCGTTACAAATATTACCCATGTTTCCGCAACCACAGGCGGAACAGTGGTAGCTGACGGAGGTGCCTCCGTTACAGCCCGGGGTGTTTGTTATTCAACCAATCCCAATCCAACCATCACCGGTCCCCACACAACTGTTGCCGGTACCTTGGGCCACTTTACAAGTGACCTTGCCGGCCTCACCCCGAACACCGTATATTATACAAGAGCCTATGCAACATCGGCCAACGGAAACGGATATGGTGATGTGGTTTCCTTTACCACACTCTGCGAACCGTTGCCCCCCATCATTAATTTCTATGCCGATACCCTCACCATCAACATGGGAGACACCGTGAACTTTTTCGATGCTTCAATGTTCTGTCCGACTTACTGGAAATGGTCATTTGTGGGTGGAGAGCCCTTTGTAAGTTATGCCCAGAATCCAACCAACATCGTTTACCATTATCCGGGCGTATACAGTGTTTGCCTTGATGCCAGCAATGCTTTTGGATATACATCAAAGTGTAAAGAGGCCTACATCAACGTTATTGGTCCTACCAATGCAAAACTCGTGATGACTGAGATCATGTACAATCCACCCGAACATGGAACGGATACCCTTGAATATATTGAGGTGTACAACAATGACAACGTTACCTGGAATCTGAAGGACTTTTATTTTACGCAGGGTGTAACCTATGTATTCCCCGAAACTTTCATGGCTCCCGGAGATTTTGTTCTTGTAGCTAAAAGTTCGGCTGCCATGCAGCATACATTCGGTGTTACCGCCCTTCAGTGGACAGATGGATCGCTGAACAACAACGGTGAACCCATCACCATCTATGATAACCTGGGATACCTGGTTGATTCGGTGTATTATGGTTCTGTTCCTCCCTGGGATACCCTGGCAAACGGATTCGGTTCTTCGCTTGAACTGTGCGACCCGAATTCAGACAACAACAATCCCGCAAACTGGCGTCATGCCATTGAATTCCAGGCGGTGAATACGGCCGGAGATTCCATATGGGCTTCACCGCTGGCCGGATGTTCCTACCCGCCGACTGCCGGTTTCACGGCCAATACAACCACCATCCTTGAACGTCAATATGTGATCTTCACCGATGCTTCCTCAGCCACTACCACCGGTTGGGAATGGACATTTGAAGGGGGAACCCCGGGCACCTATTCAGGAAAAACACCCCCGCAGATTCAGTACAACGTGGAAGGTGTGTATGATGTAACCCTGAAGGCTTCTAACTTTGCCGGTCACAACACCCTGGTCAAGTCCAACTATATTACTGTCGGAACCAACGGTATTTCAGGAAATGATGCAGCGCCGTTTTCAGTTTATCCAAACCCCAGCAACGGCACATTCAAGGTAATCCTGAACACATCCAACCCGGTACAGATCAGGATCTTTAACCAGCTCTCAAATCTCATAATTGAAAGAAAGAGTGATATCCGGGTCAACCTGTTCGACAAATCAGATCTTGCTCCTGGCGTTTATATGATGCAGGTCACCGATATGATTTCAAAGCAATCGCATACACAAAAACTGGTAATTCAATAATAACTAAAACCCAAATTAATCTCAATTTTAGATGAAAAACCTATTATATTTCACAGCAATAATCTGCGCTCTGTTCTTCTTTACCAGAGAGGTAAAGGCACAGGAGCTGGTCCTCAACGGGAACCTCGAAAGCTGGGTCGATCCGGCAACTCCCACCAGCTGGGCGATTTTTGAGAATATTTCTCAGGAATCGGGGATCATCCATGGCGGAACCTATTCTGCAAGACACACTTCGGATGCGGCGACAAAAAAGTTTCAGCAAAACCTTTCCGGCGTTATCCCCGGAAGTCTGTACACGCTGAGCTACTGGTTCCTTGACAACGACCCTATGGCCAGGACCAGGATCTGGTGTTATTGGCTTAGCGCCGGGAACACCCTTCCTGATAACCAGGTTGAACTGAGGCCCGATATCTATTCTGAAGATAATCCAAGCTGGATCAATGTCACCTATGCATTGACTGCACCCCCGACGGCAGATGGATTCCGTTTCGAAGTGCGGGTTTACAAACAGGACAATGTACCGGGCGGCAGTGTTTTCTATGATGACTTTTCATTTGCCACCGGCGGTTCACCATTGCCTGAGCCAACCAATTATCCGACCGATTTCTATGCCGGCGCGAGCAACCTTTCGATCGACCTGATTTGGACCGACTCAGAGGGTGGACAACTTCCGCAGGCTTACCTCATCAAAGCAAGTGAAGCCAACGATATTGTGGCCCCCGTTGATGGAGTAGCCGAGGCTGATGATCTTGATTTTGCAGATGGCAAAGGAGTCAAGAACGTCTTGATGGGAGCACAGGCCTACACCTTTATCAACCTGAAACCGGATCAGAAATACTATTTTAAGATTTATCCCTATACCAACGGAGGGGCCAACATCGATTATAAGCTCGACGGGAACCCGCCTTCAGCTAATGCAACCACGGCAAATATCGCGATGATCCTATTCAAGGATTTTGCAAATCAGCTGTTTGATCCATGGGATACCATCAGTTTAGCCAGTGACAAAGGATGGCTCATTTCATCTTACGCCGGGAACTATTATGCCTACATCAACGGGTACCAGGCTTCGGCGGAATGCAACGAATGGCTCATCTCACCCTCGATGAACTTTAATAACTATTTAAACGAAACGCTGTCATTTAAAACCGCTACGAATTATACCGGCCCTGCACTCGAGGTAAAAATGTCGACCAATTACGTGACCGGCGCCGATCCGACCACAGCAACCTGGACTCCGATAACTGCCACGCTATCGCCGGGAACATGGACCTGGACACCCTCCGGGAATATTGATGTTTCGGGCTTTTCCGGCGACAATGTTCATCTGGCCTTCCGCTATATTACGGCGTTACCAGATGCTTCTGCCTGGGAAGTGGACGACATTATCATCACCGGAGTTCTTGATGTGGGCGTTCCCGAAACTGAAGCAGCAGCCAAAAGCTTCAGCATCGTTCCGAACCCGTCAGACGGCCAGTTCAATGTGATGTTTGGTGATAACACGCAGAAAGAGGTTAGGATCATGTCGGTTGTAGGACAGGAAGTTTATCAGACAACCACCAGTCAAACCAATCTTTCGGTGAACATCCCGAATTTAACTGCCGGCGTCTATTTTGTAAGGGTTACACCTGCAGGGTCTGGTAAGGCTGAGGTGAAAAAACTCATCGTACGTTGAATATTTCATGCATAGAGAAGTTGACAAGGTTGCCCCTTTTTCGGGCAACCTTGCTCTTTTTATGCCTGTCGCTATCCATTCCGGTGTTTGCTCAATACCAGAAAATACCGGAACCCGCCGATAGACCCCTGCGTATTGAAATCCCGGCCCGTTCCTCCAACGAAACCTACCGTGTAATCCCTTGCGGCACCAACGGATTCATTCTGTTTTTCAGGAGCCAGGAGGTGGTGGATGGATCGCATGTAAACTGGTATTTTTCATTGTATGATACGAACATGCAGCAGGTATGGGTGAAAAGTATACCCGTGCAAAATGACAAGGATTACAGGTTTCACCAGAACGGGATCGATACCCTCGCCCTGCTGTTTGTATCTGCAGGAAAATCAAAGAGTACGGAAAATAATTTTGAAATAATGCAAATCGTGTTCAATAAGGGCACATTTGTGTTAAATATGGGAAAACTGCACCCCAGCGCCGAGGTTGCTGCTTTTGGGATCAGCAGGGGCAGGGCCTGGCTCGGAATCAATCTCCAGGGACAGCCAGGTATCATATTGAATATCAGGTTAAAACAAGGGGCAGAGCGATCGTTCCCGCTTGGCCTCGGGAATCTGATCTCAGTCAGGTGGATGAAGCCCGACACCAATTCCACCGGAGTCACAGCCATTGTCAGCCGGCAGATTTCGAAAAAGGGAATTGAATACTACCTTGTACGGTACGATACCGCAGGGTCGATAAAAAGCGAGGTCATGATCACTGAACCTTCAGGCGACAGGGAGTTGAGTCATTTTCAACTTATTTCGACGGACCCCGGCGTTTATCTTATGGCTGGGAGCTACGGTCAGGGATCGGCAAGCTCATCAAGGAAAAATAAAATTGCGGATGAATCCACCGGATTTTTTACCATTTCAGTCGGGGGCGGGGTGCAAAAACAGGTCAATTACTATAATTTCCTTGAGCTTCAGAATGCCGGTTCGTTACTTGACGAGAAAGATATCATGAACCTGAAGAAGAAGGCGCTTAAGAAAAACAAAAAGATCACGGAGTACTCCCTCGATTTTCCTGTTTTACTTCATGATTTTCAGGCGTTGAATAACCAGTTCATCCTGACAATGGAAATTTATACTCCCCAGTACCATACTGAAAATTTCACTGACTTTGATTATTATGGAAGGCCTTACACCAATTCTTATTCGGTTTTTGACGGGTACCGGTTTGCCAATGCCATTGTAGCAGGGTTTGATAAAGAGGGAAAATTGATTTGGGATAATACCATGGAGATCAGAAATCTTGTTTCGATGGAACTCACCCCCAAGGTGGTGATTTTTCCAGCCGGCAATGACCAGGTGTTATGTTATCTCAGCGACGGAAAGATCGGATCGAAGATCATCAAAGAGAATAATGTCGTTGAAAAACTTGACTTTGCATCGGTTGAACTGTTATATCCCGAAGATAAATTGCTTTCAGAAATGAAAGGAACATTAATTCCCTGGTATGCAAACTACTTTTTAAGCTATGGTTACCAGGAAATTAAAAATATTGCCCTCGAATCAAATAACAAGCGGCTGGTTTTTTATTTAACCAAACTCAGGTTTGAAAAATAGAAGCTAAAGAGAAAATGTTCCCCTATTTTATAACGACAAAAAATTTATTGTCACAGTTGAGGACCATCATCGTGGTGTCGATGTGGTAACCAGGTCCGTCGATAATGAGTGTGTAGGGCGCATTACCGGCAAGGGAGAAGGTGCGAATGTAATCTTTTTTCACCCAGATGGTACTGTGAATTTGAACTATATTGACGCTGATGGAGTCGAGCGTAGTTTCAGAAATTTTATTTTCAATCGAAAGCGACCCCTTCCCGCTGCAGGGGAGTTCTTCTGTTTTCTTGCAGCTAACCCACATGCTACCAGCAAAAAGTAAGAATACGGAGAAGAAAAGGAGCTTTTTCATAGGGGGGAGATTATCATTTGCAAAAGTACAAGGTTTCGTTCAATAACAAAATATTTTCATTGATAAATAGAATGACAATATTTATGTTGTTAGGGTTGCCTGAATCTGTCAATACTTATTATTTTTTGTTAATTTTGTTGATTCATAGCAGATGTGAATTTTTTATCAGCAGGTTTTTCACCTTACAGGCAACCTTTTGAATGAAACTTTTGTCGTACAATTAAGTATAAAATATCAGAGCATACACTTTTACAAATTCCAACCCTATGTTCCATCGATTTATAGGATTTCTTTTATTTTCAGCTCTTTTCCTGCCTGCCACGATCACCACGGCCATTAACTGTCCTGATACCCAGCCAAAAATAACCGGCCCCAACGAAGTGGGAGCCAGTTCGAATTCTGTTCAGTACACAACTCCGTCCGTTTCCGGTCACAGCTATTCCTGGATTGTAAAGCAGCTTCCCGGTTTGACCGTGGTGAATACCTCTACAAGCAATATCCTTACCCAGGTATGGTCAACCCCGGGCGATTACATGATTGAACTCACCGAAGGAATAACGGGAAATGCCTGTACCCCGATTGCGGCCACTCCTTTAACGATTTCGGTGAAACCCATGCTGACCGCCTACTTTTATTATGAATTTGATGCGAATAAGGGATGTTTTTTCAATGTTGTAAACTTTACAGCCTCCGGCGATGGGAATTACCCTCCGCTTGATGCCTCTATCTCTTATATCTGGAAATATCGTGTTTATAATCCGGTAGGTCCGTGGCTAACAACAAACATAACCACGATCGGACCAAATACCTGCCAGATCGATTTTCCAACCACCCCGGGGATCACTTATGAAGTCAACCTGAAAGTCACGAAAACAATATCAGGCCGGCTCTGGACCGATGAAATTACCGATTATGTTTATGTAGATCCCGATAAATACAAGCCCGTTCCGGCACTGGCCATACCAACCGATCCTCCCTGTCTTTACAATCCCTATACGTTCAGCGCAGTTGGAAGCAAGCCGACATTTTTTAACACCAGCGAGACCTTCCTTTATGTCGATTGGAATTTTGGTGATGGCACTACCCAGCATTATGAAAAAACAGGCAGCGTAGTTCCACCGCTTACAACGACACATACTTACACCTCCCCGGGAACAAAAATTGTGACACTCATGCTGACAAATACAATTCATTGCTACATCAGCAAGCAAATAACCATTGTTGTTCCGAGTACGATACCACTGGCCGAATTCAGGGCAGATCCTGCCTGTGTTTCGTTCCCAACCTATATCTATGATTTATCTACCCGTGCCGTTGCCGGGGGTGACATCACCAAGTGGGAATATAACTGGGGAGATGGCTCCTCGACGGTTTATGATCTGAATTCAATTCCGCCAACACCACCTCCTGCACAAATTGAACATTTATATTCAACTTCGGGACTCAAACAGGCCACACTTCGGGTAACGAATGCTTCCACGTGTATTTCTGAAATCTTTCGCTATAATATTAACGTTACCCAGTCGCCATTGGCTGATTTCGAGTATAACCTCACCTGCGTCAACAATGCGGTAACCTTCCTTGACAAGAGTACCCGGAACGGCGGAAGCGCCATCGCCAGCCGGTTATGGGATTACGGAGACGGAATCTGGACCACCAATTCGACCTACACCTTTACCACCCCCGGGATCAAAACCGTAAGGCTGAAGGTGACCAATGTGGATGGTTGTGAGAATATCAAAACAGACAATACGATCGAAATTCATCCCTCCCCTGCATTCAGCCCCAACCCGGCAGTCGGATTTACCTGGGCAGCTGCAACACTCCCCTTTGAAATCCAGTTCACCGACAATACCATTCTGGCCGAAGTGGGGAATAATCTGCAATGGAGCTATGGTGACGGGAGTTATGGCTTTGGAAAAAACCCGGTTCATAATTACAATATTTCCGGTACCTACAATGTTGAGATGACCTGTACCAATACTTACGGGTGCACCAATTATTATCCCGAGCTGATCACATTTGCACCCCCTGTTCCAACCTTCCAGATCTTCCCGACTGAGGCCTGCCTTGACAAAGTGGTACGGGTTGAGCCCAATCCGATAGCAGGTACGATTTTATCTGAGGAATGGTGGTACCAGGATGAAGGATATCCGAAGGATCCCACCCTTCCGCCTACCGAACCTTACACGGTACGACACATCTTTGTTCCTCCTGTGCCTATGCCCGCTGCGGATACCCATTTCTTTAAAAATTACGGAGCGAAGGCGATCCTGCATCTGGTTACCCTTGCGGGAACCGCATCCTCCACAACGACGGTTGATTATGTAAACTTCGTGAATATACATGATACTGCCATTGCCCGGTATACCTGGAACAATATAAACCAGGTCCCGGTTGGCGGCCCGCCCTTACCCGGCTGTAAAGGGCAGGAGGTCTTTTTCTTTGACCAGAGCACGCCCCCCGCAGGAAGTCCTACCTCGCAGATCGTAGCATGGACGTGGGAATTTGATGATCCTGCCTCCAGCGGGAACAACATCGCATACACCCAAAACTGTTCACATGTTTTTATTGATCCCATCAGGACCACCTTCAATGTAAAACTGACGGTAACCAGCAGTGATAACAGTTGTGAATCTTTTATTATCAAAACAATCACGATCAAACCATCCCCGCCAGTTAACTTCCTTGTCAATGGCAGCGCAACCACCAACGTGGGATGTTTGAGTACGGCCGCTCTCCCGGCTGTTGTTAACTTCGACTATGATCCTGCGATCATTCCGATTCCGGCCCTGATCGTGAACTGGCTATGGGAATATGGCGACGGAACCTTTGAATCCGGACCATATAAGAGAAATGTGTCCCACGCCTACCTGACTTCCGGCTGGAAAACAGTCAAGTTGACGATAACCGATGCCGATGGCTGTATCAATACATTATCGAAACAAGTTTATATCAATCCCTCCCCCATTGCTGATTTTACATTCGCACCCAATACCTGCGAAGGACAAGCGGTTCAGTTTACCGATCAGTCGGTACCCGGCGGTGGCCTGCTGAACGACTATATCGTAAGATGGGAATGGCTCTGGGGTGACTCCCTGGCAGGTCCAAGGGTCGTAACAAACAACGGAACTGTATTTCATACTTTCCAGGTCATTCCAGGCCAGTATACCTGGGATGTCAAACTCAGGGTGACAACCAATTATGGCTGCGTCCATGAAGTGACCAAACAGGTTTCGCTGAAAGCTTCGCCTGTGGCATTTTTTGAGGTCCAACCGCTGAGTCCGCAGTGTATGACACCACAATCGGTTCAATTTGAGGATAAAACAGTCCCTACGGCCTCAACAGGGCCCATCACCGGTTGGTTGTGGGACTTCAACGACGGGGGCTCTTCAACGCTTCAAAATCCATCGCACGTATTTCTCAATGCAGGAACCTATTCTGTTTCGATCACGGTGACTACGGCCAACGGTTGTTTCAACACCTATGTGGCCCATCCGCCCATCACCATCTATCAGCTTCCTGTCGCAGATTTCCACACAACTTCCAGCACCACGACCTGTGAAGGTACGCCGGTTCAGTTTATCGATGATTCCCAGCCAAATGCAACAAGCATTATTAATTATGCCTGGACTTTTGGAGATGGAGGAAGCTCTGGCTTAAAGAATCCGCTGCATACCTATTCCACCTACGGAATATTCCAGGTTACCCTGGTTATCACCAATTCCAATGGCTGTATCCAGACGGTTACCAAACCAGTTATGGTAAATCCAAAGCCCATTCCGCAATTTATTTTCACGGTGGCTGTTTGTCTCAGCGATCCTGTTTCATATACGGACCAATCATTCATCCCGGCAGGTTTTACAGGATATATCAGCCGTTGGGTATGGGATTTTGGTGATGGAACCACACCGGTCACCTTCAATTACCCGACATCACCAAATACGACGCATACCTTTGCCGGTAGCGCTTTGACACATGTCGTGCGGCTAACCGTAACCACAACCAACGGTTGCACGGATTATCTTGAAAAAACGGTTAACAGCATTCCATCTCCGAAGGCTAACTTCACAACCTCCGGCAGTCTGTGTCTGGGTCAGTCGGTCCAGTTTAACGATTTATCCCAAAACAATGGTGGAGGCAGTCTGCAATCGTGGAACTGGAATTTCGGCGATCCCTTATCCGGAACAGACAACACCTCAACACTGCAAAACCCGCAGCACGCATTTACAAGCTCCGGTGCCTATAATGTCAGACTGACGGTGGCCAGCATGAATGGCTGTTCAAAGGATACTACAATCTCGATTAACATCAATATCCTGCCCATCGCGAATTTTGCGATCGCGGCCACTTCAACTGCCTGTGAAGGATCCCCGGTTCAGTTCACAGATCTTTCATCACCCAATGCGCCATCCATCAGTTCATATGCATGGTCGTTTGGTGATGGCGGCACATCCGTCCTGCAGAATCCACTTCATGCCTTCAACACCTACGGGAACTTTAATGTCACCCTGACGATTGTCAATTCGCTTGGATGCATGCACAGCGTTACGAAGACAGTGGTGATCAATCCCAAACCCATCCCTGATTTCCTGTTCTCCAATGCAAACTGTGTAGGCGCTCCCGTGAATTTTACTGACCAATCCATTGTGCCCGCAGGTTCTACAACCTACCTATCCACCTGGCTATGGGACTTTGGTGATGGTTCAACGATACCACCCATTCTTTTCCCGGCAAATCCGAATATCACCCATACTTTTGTCGGAAATGCCTCACAGCATGTGGTCAGGCTGACGGTCACCACCAACACCGGTTGTATCAGTTACATCGAGAAGGTCATTACCAGCGCACCGGCCCCGATCGCAAATTTCACTACTTCGTCGATTGCCTGTGATAATCAGCCATTTCAATTCACCGATTTATCGCAAACCAATGGTGGCGGAGGAATTCAAAGCTGGAGCTGGAACTTTGGAGACCCTGCATCAGGTTCAAACAATACCTCGCCGCTGCAAAACCCGATACACCAGTTTACTACGGCCAACACGTACACCATCACCTTCATCGTTACCAATGTAAATGGTTGCAAGGACACTCTTTTGCCGCTACCAACGGTAGTTGTGAATGGTCGGCCTCTCTCCAACTTTGTGGCTGATACCGTTTGTCAGGGAACACTGACTACATTCACCAATACCTCAACCACACCCTCCGGAACCATTGTTTCCAGTTTATGGAACTTTGGTGATGGCGGGATTTCCACCACCGGCAGCCCGACCCATTTGTTCCCAAACAGCGGGGTTTTCAATGTAAAACTGACGGTTACCAATTCACATGGGTGTTTGAAAGATACGACCAAAGCGGTGCTTGTACTGGGTAAACCTGTTGCCTCGTTCAGTTATTCTTCTCCAAATTGTGCCGGAGATTCGGTGCAGTTTACCGATCTCTCATCCACACCGCACGGATCTATCGTACAGTGGATATGGGATTTCAATGATGGAAATACGCAGACGATCGACTTTCCCGATAACCAGAATGTCAAGCATAAATTCACCATTGGCGGAAACTATAACGTAAAACTTACCATCGTAACTTCGGATGGATGCCAAACGGAAAAGATCAACCTTGTGCAGATTGGAATGCGCCCGCTGGCCAATTTCAGTTTCGAAACCAATGCATGTGCACTCCGGGCTGTTCAGTTCACCGACCTGTCGCAGCTGAACGGAGGATCATCGATCACGGTATGGAGCTGGAATTTCGGCGACCCCGCCTCGGGAACGAACAATACCTCTGCAACCCAGAACCCAACACATGAATTCACCACCGGCGGACCATTTACCGTCAGGTTAATGGTTACCAATGCCAATGGATGCAGCGACAGTGTAGTGGGTGGAAAAGTGATCTCCGTAAACGCGGCCCCTGTAGCCTCATTTACAGCCGACACTGCTTGTCTTTTAAGTCCCACGCAGTTCAACGATGCCTCTACTACACCGGCAGGGACCATCACAACGTGGGCATGGAACTTCGGAGATCCGGGCAGCGGCTCAAACAACACCTCGGCCGAACAGAACCCAGTACACGTATATAATATCCAGGGGACCTACAATGTAACGCTCCAGGTTACCAACTCGAGCCAGTGTCTGAAAGACACGATTGTTCAGATCATTGTGAATCCCAAGCCCATTGCCATGTTCCAATATACGGCCGCCTGTATCAATGATTCCACGCAGTTTACAGATGTTTCGACTGCCCCGGGAAGTCAGATTCAAAACTGGTTCTGGGATTTTGGTGATGGCACGGGAACTTCAACCCTGCAGAATCCGAAATATCTCTATTCCGCCCCGGGGACCTATAACGTGAAACTGAAGGTGACCAACCTCACGAATTGCAGCGACTCGGTCACCATCCAGGTTGTTGCCCGGCCGGTACCTGATGCCCAGTTCAGCTATGTCAATTACTTCTGTCCGAAAGGCAAAGTTGATTTCCAGGATAAATCGACTGCCAGTGCGGCAGCCATTACGGATCGCCTCTGGATATTCCAGCCTGGCTATACCTCCAGTATCCCCAACCCTTCGTACATCTTCCCGGTTACCGATACAACCTACGTTGTTACGCTGATCGTTACGGATACTTATGGCTGTATGGACACCATCATCGACAGTGTGTACGTAAAGCCCGGATTTAAATTCACCTTCAGGAATGATACCGTATGCCAGGGTTACATTAACCACTTCCAGCCATGGAATCAAACACCCGGCGATTCACTTTATTCGGTAACCTGGAATTTTGGTGATCCCGCTTCAGGTCCTGCCAATACATCTCCGCTCTACAGCCCGACGCATATCTTTACAGGGCCGGGTAACTTCATTGTGAAGATGAAGGCATTTAACTCCGATAACTGTGTCGACAGCGTGTACCGTGAGATCCAGGTATATGCCGCACCGAAGCCTAACTTCTATTACGTTGGTCCGACCTGCGACAGCTCGCTCTATTTTACCGACTCAACATTCAATACCGGAACCGGCGCAATTACCAGCTGGAAATGGAAATGGGGAGATGGAGGCGAGACGACAATTCTGGCGCCAGGCCCCGGCAACACATCACATTTGTATGTCAATGCCGGCATCTACCCGGTAACCCTGGTGATCACCAACATTCATGGCTGTATCGACAGTGTCACCAAGGATGTGCAACGATTCCCGTGTATCATGGCAGAATTCACCTATAAGGATACCTTGTGTGCCAGGAATAAAATAGCCTTCACCGACAACTCCCTGCCAGTATCCAGGATCAATCAGTGGCACTGGTCGTGGGGAGACGGAAAGGATACCACCTATCTGACACATACAACACCTGTCATGCATACCTTCGCCAATGGAGGAACTTATTCGGTAACACTTACGGTGCAGGCGCTTGTCAATGGCTCAACCATTGTTGAACACAAGTCGAACAGCGTGAAGATCCGCCCGACTCCGGTAGCCCTGTTCGCCAACGAACCGGTCTGCCTCAACCAGGTGACATTCTTCAGGGATACCTCGCTAACGTATGGGGAAAAGAATACGTGGTGGCATTGGTCCTTCAGCGGTAATCCGAAGGATCCGACCAACGGCGATACCTCCAATGTTAAAAATCCGAATCACCTGTATGATACGGCAGGAACTTACAAGGTGTATCTCACCGTGCACAATGCTTACGGATGTCTTGACACACTCAACAAGTCAACGCGGGTTTATAGTTTACCGACAGCGAGTTATGACAATACCATGGCTTGTGCGGGTGATCCGACGCTCTTCACCGACAAGTCGGCGAAAGGGGATACCCTCCTCTGGAAATGGCGCTGGTTCTTTGGTGATCCAACCAGTTTGAAAGATACCTCGCAGCTTCAGAATCCGAGTTACAAGTATCCGAACACCGGTGATTTCTCCATGAGAATGATTGTGAAAGACCACTTCGGCTGTATTGATACCATTGATTCTACGGTAACGGTGAATATCACCCCGGTGAGTGCATTTACCCTGGAAAATGGTTACAACGGGAAACAGGGTCAGGTCAAACTGAACAACCTCTCTTCCGGCGCTGATAACTACACCTGGGAGTTCGGGGATGGTAAATCCTCAACCGACGTAAATCCGGTTACAGCCTATACAGAGGATGGCACCTACATCATCAAACTGATCTCATTTAACAACTTTGAATGTTCAGACACCACGCTATATCAGTATAAACTGCTGTTTAAGGGACTGTTCGTACCGAATGCCTTCTCTCCGACAAATAACAATCTCGGAGTCAGGTTATTCATACCTGTCGGGATGAACCTGAAGCAGTACCATGTAACGGTATTTGATAGTTGGGGGCATTTGATGTGGGAATCTTATAAAATTGACGATAAGGGCAGACCGGTTGAAGGCTGGGATGGTACCTTTGAAGGTAATTTGATGCCTCAGGGCAACTACATCTGGAAGATCTCTGCCCTGTTCGTGGATGATACCTCCTGGAGTGGATCTGACACCGGGCAGGGGAATTACAATACCATGGGAAGTGTGACTTTAATCCGATAATTGCTAACAATATTCTAGATGAAAAACCGATTTATATATCCGATTCTTGTCATTCTGAGTTTACTGGGAATTGTGCCGGGTGCAAACACCCAGGACATGAATTACTCCCAGTATTTCAGCACCCCGACGTACTATAATCCGGCCTATACAGGGATCAACACAGGGATCAGGGCCCGTTTCCTGTTTCGCGACCAGTGGCCAAGCCTGCCGGTACCCTACAAGTCCTACTTTTTCTCGGCTGATCTTGGCGACAGGAATCTTCCGGGCTCAGGCGGGATTGGCATCATGATCAACCAGGATACCCCGGACCAGGGAGTGATCAACAATTTCGGAGCAGCCCTGACCATTGGTGTCAGGATTCCCATTACCAGTTTCATGGTGAGTCAGCTTGGTATCAAAGCGGGAATCATGCAGCGCAAGGTGAGCTGGGCTGATCTCGTTTTTGCCGATCAGCTTGATCCCAAATACGGGAAAATTTACCAGAGCTCCTTCATTCCGTCAGACGGAAACAAGCGCACCGTTCCAGATTTTGGTGCAGGCGGTGTGTTGCAGTTTCTCAATCCGAATGGAAATATAAGCGGGAATATCGGATTTGCCGTTGACCATATATTCCAGCCGGATGTCAGTTTTCTTTCAACCGGAGCTTCTCTCTATCCCCGTAAATGGGTCGGACAGTTTGATCTGATCATCTCGACCGGGCCGGGGGGATCTTCCTCTTCGTCCATGTCGCGTTCAGGTGATGATCCGTTGAAGATCAATATCGGGGCTATATACCAGAATCAGGCAAAACTGAATTCATTGCAGGTTGGATTGAATTTGATGAAGTACAATATCTACCTCGGTGCATGGTATAAGACAACGATGACGAGTGTTGTAAATTCTGCGGTTGCCCTGGTGGCCGGGTACAAGTATGCCTTTTATGAGGATATGAGTATCAAGTTCATGTACAGTTATGACTTGCAGATATCCGGTGCGCTGAATGGAACCGGCGGTGCGCATGAAATCAGCCTGATCCTCGAATTCGACAAGCTGCAGATTTTCGGTGGCGGTGGCGGGGGCGGTTTTGTACCAGGAGGAGGTCGCAGGGGCGGAGCTCCAATGGAATGCCCGACCTTCTACTAGAAATTGAATCTGACAGAAATTGCTGTTGCCACAATAAAAAAGAGAGGACGTCTCATAAAGACAGCCTCTCTTTTTTTTGAGACAGCTTTTTTTACATATTCATAACGATCTCTGTCCCGAACTCAGAGCATTTAAGTTTGGTCGCTCCCTCCATCAGGCGCTCAAAGTCGTAGGTGACCCTTTTTTTCCGGATAGCCCCTTCGAGTCCCTTCAGGATCATGGAAGCGGCTTCCATCCATCCCATATACTCCAGCATCATCATGCCCGACAATATCACCGATCCGGGATTTACCTGGTCTTTGCCGGCATATTTGGGTGCAGTGCCATGGGTTGCTTCAAAAACAGCATGGCCGGTAACATAGTTGATGTTTGCACCAGGGGCAATGCCTATTCCCCCGACAATCGCGGCCAGGGCATCAGAAATGTAGTCCCCGTTGAGGTTGAGGGTGGCAATGACCGAATAATCAGCCGGCCGGGTAAGGATCTGCTGTAGAAATGCATCGGCGATGCAATCTTTCACAATGATCTTACCTTGTGAAACAGCCTCTTTCTGGGCAGCATCCGCCGCCGCTTCGCCTTCCGCCGCCTTAATTTTATCGTAAGTCACCCAGGTAAAAACCTTGTCTCCGAATTCGCGATCAGCCAGTTCGTATCCCCATTTTTTGAATCCGCCTTCGGTGAACTTCATGATGTTCCCTTTATGAACCAGTGTCAGGGAGGGCCGCTTGTGCTCCAGTGTATAAAGGATGGCGGCCCTGACAAGCCTTTCGGTACCCTCTTTGGATACAGGCTTTATTCCGATGGATGACGATTCGGGAAAGCGAATATTTTTCACCCCCATCTCATCGGTGAGAAACCTGATCACCTTCTCAGCCTCCCTGGTTCCCTGCATCCATTCAATTCCCGAATAAATGTCTTCGGAATTCTCTCGAAAGATAACCATGTCGGTGGTCTCGGGATGTTTGACCGGGGAGGGAACACCCTTGAAATAACGCACAGGCCTTAAACAGGTATAGAGATCAAGGATCTGGCGCAGCGCCACATTCAGCGACCTGATTCCCCCTCCAACCGGGGTTGTCAACGGCCCTTTGATCGCCACCAGGTACTCACGGATAACATCCAGGGTCTCGGTGGGTAACCATTCTCCGGTTTGTTTGAATGCCTTTTCCCCGGCCAGCACCTCTCTCCAGATTATTTTTCTTGCTCCGCCATAGGCTTTCTCGACCGCTGCATCCAGAACGCGGACGCTGGCGTTCCATATATCCGGCCCCGTACCGTCGCCTTCAATAAATGGGATTACAGGAAAGTTGGGAACATTCAGTTTCCCATTCATCAGGGTGATTTTTTCTCCGGTCATATTTTTTGTTTTAAAAATTTCAAAATAACCACATTTTTTTTTTTCACGCGTCACATGTCACGCGTTTTTCCCCGGTAAAAGTATGAAAAATCCCCTACTTGAGTGTTTTTATCAGCGCGCCCCAATGTTTGTCGACATCAAAGAAATGTTTGAGGTAATAGTTGCCAAACAGGAAATGGGCTTTGACCAGTTTGACTCCCTGGGCGGCCATGCTGGCGAAGAAGTGCTCGATCATCCCCGACGCGATGCCCTTGCCCTGAAGGGAAGAGGTAACGACGATTCCATCGAGCAGGATATTCTGATCCTCCAGGTGCCTGAAGGTGATGCCTCCTACGATTTTTTCATTTTCATCGGTCAGAACGTACTGGTGATCATTGTCAGCGATCTCCTTGGGATACTTTTCACGGAAAAAAAGCTGGTAAAGCTGACCGGTTTCACGCGCTTCAATGGGTTCACGAAGGGTATAGCGCTTGCCCGATTTATCCTGCAGCGAGAAGCGGACCACGAGATGCCCCTTCTTGCTTTCGCCTATTTTCATGAATTCAATACCATCCTCTCCATGCAACCGGGGGAAAACCATCCTGCTGAAAATATTCTTTTCATCGGGATCATGGAGTTCTGATTGGAGGTCGGACAACTCGATCAGCTGGATGGCCAGCCCTACATGCAACTCCTCCATTCGTGCCAGGAGACGGTCAAAGGCCGCCCGCACCTCCGGTTCTGAATCTGAAAAATAGGTGTGCCGGTAAAAGAAATAACGAACAAGGTCAGGATATTGCTGCAACCTGAAAAGTTCCAGCAGTTCGATGAGGGTTTGTTCTTTAGCTGTAGCCGTGGTCAGGGGGTTCATCTTGTACCATTCCTGGTACTGATCGATGGCGCTGAAGAGGGCGATGGGTTTATAGTAGTGCTCACCGGCCTTCGCAAGGTACAATTCCAGGTGACCGAGAAGATCGGAGGAGTCGAAACAGCTCAGGGACCTGACCTGGAGATCGAGTTGCATCTGCCGAAGAAACTGCATTGCCTCCTCTTTTCCAAGCGCTTCGATGCATGCATCAAAGATCCAGGTCACATCGAGCTGGTTGCGGCACCATGGATAGATGGAGGCGGTCTTGCAATAATAATCCTGAAGCATGGGATCGACCAGCGACAAGGTGTTCTTGTAGTTTGACCATCCGGCCAGGGAGAGAACAACAGCGCTTTCGCGGAAATCCATCTCAGGAATGGCCACATTGGCAGGGGATATGGCCCCGGGAACGATTTGTTTCCCACTGTGATGCCAGGCTTTGAAAATAACCATAAAGGATTTGATGAATATTTTCTTCCAGGCATTCCCTTTAATGTTTCCCGATGAACGATGAATCTCCGACAACTCCCTTATTTTATCCCAGGCCGTCAGCCCCCCGATATACTGGGTTGTCAGTACCCCCAGGTTTGGCCTGCTGCTGCCAAGCAATGGCGCAACGGCCGGGCCGTATGGAAATCCGGCCAGGGAGGCCATCCAGTAGAATGTGTCTGGCTTTGGCCGGTAAGCTGAATTTTCACTCATGACCATATGCAGGTCAAAATGCTTGCCCGAAAGGGTGTTGATGGACAACCGGTAATGTTTGAATTCCTTGAAAGCAAGTAAACGCAGGATCCAGATGCCTTTGTCGGGAACCTCGGCCAGGTCGAATTCCTGTTCGTTGAATGTCAGGATAATGCTCTCTTTCAGGAAGGTGGTAGACTGGAAAATTTTCAGGACCCGCTGTTTTTCCGTATCCGAAATTCCATGCTCAAATTCCAGTTTATTTTTCCATTCGCCCAGCGTATGGGTGGCCGATCTCCCTTCAATATCCTTTTCGAAAACATCAGCCAGTGAATAAAAATAATGTTCGGCCTGCCGGGCCAGGTAAGGATCCTGTTTATGCAGGATCCATCGTGACAATTCAGCCCTGACCGGAACATAGTATTCAAGATGCAGGACGGCAAAGTTGTAAAGCAGCCCAAGCACATCCTGGAACGCGCTCCGTTGTTTTTTTGTGGCAGGCCAGCTGAGATGGTTACGATACCAGTAAAGTCGCTGTTTAAGCGCATCAAGCCTGTGTTTCCCAAAATTACTTGATGCGATCTCCCGGATTGATTTTTCATTCAGGAAAGTCAGTCCCGATTCAATAAAAGACGGCATATACTGGATCTCTTCAGGTTGTGGCGCCTTGAGCAGGATAAGCCGGTAAGCCAGGCACCGGATCTCCTCTTCGGGATGATAGGCCAGCGCCTCGAGCCTGTACCTGATCGCATTGGCCAGCCGGGGTTCGGCCGTGGTCAGGATTTTCCCAAGCTCATCCGTGGCCTTGTAAGCCTCAGCAAATCCACCGAAATAGGTACGGAAAACAAGGTAATTTGTCTGGATAAGTTGTTGATCGCGAACCGTTTTAATGACCGGGAAATGTTTTTCATCCAGCTGTTTAAAACCTGGAAGGGAAACACCAACCGAAATTGCTCCCATAGGCAGGTCCCAGCCCTCTTTCACAGGGCAGAAGGCAATCATTGAAGGATTCCCGAGCCATACTTTCGGCTGACGGGATAACATCCCAAGATCGATCAGGTTGGAGGTGATGGTATATTTAAAATGTCCGATCTGGAAAAGATCGCCTTTCAGTTTCCTGATCAGCAGCGTAGCGCCGGTGCGCCTGTTCATCAGCCTCTGGCCCTCGAACCGGATGTCTGTTTCAAGGATTCCGAGGTCACGGAAGAACCATTTGGGTATCTGGATTGCAAATTCACCCGCCTCTATCCTGACAATGGTACTCTGATACAGGCTCTCGATCACCCCTTTGAAATTGGTTTCAATCGCTTTCCGGTTATATGAGCCCTTGGGGGTGAGTTCGCCTTTATCGCGGCTGAAATCACGGTCAAGCACCATGAAGTTTATCACCCGTTCATAGGTGGCCACATCCTGGTTGGCAGTCATCACGATCTGATGAAAATATTCTGTCAGGTTTTCACCCTCGAGCGAATGGTACATCGGATCATCCTTGTCAGGAACGATCAGCAGCACGTTGTAGGGCCGGTTGTCGCCTACGAGGAATACCTGCTTGATTCCCGGGACTTTATAGAATTTCTTTTCAATTACCTGGGGGGCAACGGTCTGTCCACGGTTATTTTTGTAAATATCCTTTACTCGGTCGATGATCTGGTAATATCCATCCTTGCCGATTTTAAACACATCGCCTGTTGAAAGCCAGTGGTCTTCCTCCGCTGAAACAGGGTAGGGGATGATGTCGTCGGGACCAGCCATATCAAGGTACCGGCCCATATAATGCCCGCTGATTTCCAGTTCCGATTCGCCGCTCAACCGGGTGCTGACTCCAGGCAGGGGGATTCCGACGGTGAAATCCTTGTATTTCCCGGGAGGAGTCATGGTAATTCCCCCGGTTGCCTCGGTCATACCGAACCCGCTGTTGAGGAAGATGCCATACTCGTTGAAAAACCGGAAAACTGCCGGATCCAGGTACCCTGCTGCCGATAATCCCCAGTGGAGCCGCGATCCAACGACCTCGCGAACAGCCTGTTCCCTGAGTTCCTTGCTCTCGACATGGCTGATTTTTTCCTGGCACCGCTCGTAGAGCTCCTGCCAGCGCAAGGGGATGCTGATGAATCCTGTGGGGTTCATGTGGGGGAAGAGTGACAACAGGGTTTCAGATGAGGTATTCCCGGCAAAAATGTATGTTCCGCTCCAAAAGATGGCCCCGGTCATTTCAAGATATCGTCCAAAGGTATGGAACAGCGGGAGGTAACAAAGGAATACCTCGTTGCCCACCTCTGGCAGGGCCGCTGCACGGGCAAATCGTTTCGATACAATGTTGTAGATGGAGAAGGAGACCCCTTTGGGCAGGCCAGTACTGCCGGAGGTAAACATGGTGGTGGCCACCTGGTTGTTCACCCTCAGGGGCCTGCGTTTAAGGATCACGTCGATGTCCCACCGGGAGATTTTTTTGGCCTCTTCAACCAGGTACGGGATATCCCGCATTTTTTGGGTGACCGGCTGCATCGAAATAATCAGGAACTTGATCTCTGCATTATCCCGGATCTTCCTGAGAACCGACAGCCGTTCCTCGGTGTCGGCCAGTGCAATGTTGATCTTCAGCTCGTTGAAAATGGGTAATAGGACCTCCATCTTGAAATGCGGACTGAGGGGTGTATCAAAAATATCGAACATGAGGCAGGCCAGGTCGGTACAGGCGCCTTCGAAACAGTTTTCGCCATAAAAAGCGACCCGTGGAGATGAACCGACAGATTTGTAAAACAGGCAGGCGATTTCGCGTAAATGACGGTATGTTTGCTCATAGGTCCAGTCAATGGCAACCGTCGATGACATATCTTTGAACAGTACCTGGTTCGGATGTTCTTTCACCCGCTGTTCCATCATCTCGTTCAGGTTGTAGTCAGTGGACTGGATGATGTGAAATGCGGCTTCCGACCACCGGATCCTGTTTTGGCTGGTTCCCAGGGATTGTAAAAAAATCGATTTCCGTGTGATCGCCAGCCAGTCAAACCAGAAGGATTTTTTCAGGGAATTTTCCTGGCGTAAAGCAATGATATTTTCAGTTCCTTCAACAATTTTCAGGGCCAGGTGGTGGCTGTGAATATCCGGATTTGTGATGACTTTCCATGCTTCCAAATGCGATTCTAGAGCCAGCATATGTAATTTTGTTTGTGGATGAAAATTTTTATAAATTTATGACGTTATCTTTAATAAAGATAATTAAGCATAAACTTCTAAATTAATGAATTAGTTTGCAGTTTTTAAAATAATATATATGTTATTGGATGTTAAATTAATAGAAGGCACATATGAGAAGATTTCAAAGGGTGTTGCCCAGGCAAAACAGTTGTTGGGAAAACCTTTGACATTGACCGAAAAAGTTCTTTATGGTCACCTTTTCGACCAGAATCCGCGGGTTCCTTATCAGCGGGGCACCGATTATGTGAATTTTCTCCCCGACCGGGTTGCCATGCAGGATGCCACAGCGCAGATGGCGCTGCTGCAATTTATGACAGCAGGCCGTGACACGGCGGCGGTTCCATCAACAGTGCATTGCGATCACCTGATACTGGCCCAGGTTGGCGTTAAAACCGACCTGGCCAATGCGATGGTCCAGAATAAAGAGGTGTACGATTTTCTCGAAACCGTCTCGGCAAAATACGGGATCGGATTCTGGAAGCCTGGCGCAGGGATCATCCACCAGGTGATTTTTGAAAATTACGCGTTCCCCGGAGGAATGATGATCGGCACCGATTCGCATACGCCCAATGCAGGCGGGTTGGGAATGGTGGCCATTGGCGTAGGCGGGGCCGATGCCGTTGATGTCATGTCGGGCATGCCGCTTGAATTGAAAATGCCAAAGATCCTGGGTATTGAGCTTACCGGAAAATTGTCGGGATGGGCATCTGCCAAGGATGTGATCCTGAAGATTGCCGGCATACTTTCCGTCAAGGGGGGAACAGGCTTTATTGTTGAGTATTTTGGAGAAGGCGCTGCATCGCTTTCGTGCACCGGAAAAGGAACCATCTGCAACATGGGCGCTGAGATCGGGGCGACCTGCTCCCTGTTCACCTATGATAAAAAGATGAAATCCTTCCTGGATGCAACCGGAAGATCGGAGGTGGCAGCACTGGCCGACCGGTATGCCGGATATCTTGCACCCGACCCTGAAGTTTACGCGGATCCTGCATCCTATTATGACCAGTATCTCAGGATAAATCTCTCGGAGGTGGAACCATACATCAATGGTCCTTTCTCTCCTGATGTGGCCCATCCGATCTCTGAATTCAAGGCCTTCGTCAAGGAAAATAATTATCCCGAAACACTGGAGGTGGGGCTGATCGGCTCCTGTACCAATTCATCCTATGAAGATGTTTCGCGTGCTGCCTCTGTGGCAAAACAGGCCAATGAAAAGCAGCTGAAGGTTAAATCGGAGTTCGTCGTAACCCCCGGCTCCGAACAGATCCGTTATACCTGCGAGCGGGATGGATTACTCGATGTTTTTACAAGCATCGGGGGTGTGATCATGGCCAACGCCTGCGGACCCTGCATCGGGCAGTGGTCAAGGAAAATGGATAATCCCGAACGGAAGAACTCCATCCTGAATTCCTTCAACCGGAACTTTGCCAAGCGGAACGATGGCAATGCCGGGACCCATAGTTTCATTGCATCTCCTGAAATCGTAACAGCACTGACCTTAGCTGGCACCCTGAACTTCAATCCCTTGAAGGACACCCTTTTGAATGCATCGGGACAAAAGGTAAAACTCGACGAACCGGTTGGCTTCGAACTTCCGCCGAATGGTTTTGACGTGAAGGACCCGGGATACCTGGCCCCGCCTCCAAATGCACAGGCCGTGGTTGTTAGTGTAAGCCCGGCCTCCGACCGCCTCCAACTTCTTGAACCCTTCGCCGCCTGGGATGGAAAGGATGTTTCGGCCATGCGGCTGCTGATCAAAGCGAAGGGTAAATGCACCACCGATCACATCTCCATGGCCGGTCCGTGGCTGAAGTACCGCGGCCACCTCGATAATATCTCGAACAACCTGCTCATGGGGGCCGTTAATTATTTCAACGGGAAAACCAATGAGGTGAAAAACCCTGATACCGGTAAATATGATGAGGTATCGAAGACGGCCCGTTTTTATAAATCCAAAGGCATCCCAACGATCATTGTAGGAGATGAAAATTACGGTGAGGGATCTTCACGCGAACATGCCGCCATGGAACCACGTCATCTCGGGGTGCGGGCCGTGCTGGTAAAATCATTCGCCCGTATCCATGAAACCAACCTGAAAAAGCAGGGGATGCTGGCGCTTACCTTCGCCAACCCCGAAGATTACGATAAAATCAAAGAGGACGATCTGATCTCCCTTACCGGGCTTGATCAATTCAAACCCGGCAAACCACTTACCTTAAAACTTCTTCATGCTGACTGCTCGAGGGAGTCGATCGTATTAAACCACAGTTACAGTGACCTGCAGATCCTCTGGTTCAAGGCAGGCAGCGCCCTTAATTATATGCAAACCTTAAAATAAAAAGAGATATGATAATAGCGGATTTCCTGCAGGATCTGGCAAAACTAACAGAAGACTCCTGTAAAATTGAAGAAAGTTTATTTAAACAGTTTGATGTAAAGCGTGGACTGCGCAATGCAGACCATACCGGTGTTCTGGTTGGTCTCACCCGTGTTGGAAGCGTTGTCGGATATGAAAAAATAGATGGAAAACTGGAAGCCATTGATGGCAAACTGATATACCGTGGAATTGATATCAGGGACCTGGTCTATGGATCGCAGGATGCACAGCGGCCCGGTTTTGACGAAACGGTTTTTCTTCTGCTCTTCGGACGTCTTCCAAAAAAAGCGGAACTCGACATGTTTTCCGCTGGACTTGCTGAATTGAGGGCCCTTCCCGAAAATTTCAACCGCGACATGATCCTGACCATGAAGGGGAAAGATATCATGAATATGCTGGCACGGTCAATCCTTGCCTTGTATACGCTTGATGAAAAGGCTGATGATACCTCAATAGAGAATATTCTCAGGCAATCGATCAGCCTCATCGCAAAACTGCCGACCATTGCAGTTTATTCATACCATTCCATGCGCCACCTGATCAATTATGATACGCTTACGGTGCGGTACCCGGATAAAAAACTGAGTACGGCCGCGAACTTCCTTTATATGCTCAAGGGGAATGATTACACTGCGCTGGAAGCCGAATTGCTGGATCTTTCCCTGGTGCTGCATGCCGAACACAGCGGGGGTAACAACTCCACTTTCACCACCAGGGTGGTAAGTTCAAGCGGTACCGATACCTATTCGGCCATCGTTGCGGCCATCGGCTCCCTGAAGGGACCATTACATGGGGGCGCCAACCTGCAGGTGATGGAGATGATGGATAACATCAAGGCCAATGTGAAGAACTGGACCAACGACGATGAAGTAGCAGAATACCTCCGGAAGATCACCCGCAAAGAGGCTCACGACAAAACCGGTCTGATCTATGGATTTGGCCATGCCGTGTATACTGTCTCTGATCCGAGAGCCATCCTTCTGAAGGAAAAAGCCCGACTGCTCTCCATTGAAAAAGGCAGGGAAGATGAAATGGCACTCTATGAATCCATCGAACGCATCGGACCGGGGATCTTTTATGAATTCAAGGGAACACAGGATAAACTCATCTCCCCGAATGTCGACTTTTACTCCGGATTCGTCTATGAATGCCTGAAGATTCCCAAGGAACTCTACACCCCGCTGTTTGCCATTTCACGCATCAGCGGATGGTGCGCTCACCGGCTCGAAGAGATGATCAGCGGCCGCCGCATCATCCGCCCGGCTTATAAAACGGTTGAACCCGAGAGAAAATATACGCCGCTGGAGGAGAGATAACGAATTTACGATTTACGAAGTACGATTTACGATTTTTTTCTGTCACGCGTCACGCGTCACGTGTCACGTTTCTTGTCACGCGTCACGCGTCACGTGTCACGTTTCTTGTCACGCGTCACCTTTTTCCGTACATTTTTTTCATGGCGTTGTTGACCAGGCGGGATGCAAGCCGGCGGGGAATCACGTTCATCAGAAATAAATACTGCAGCCGGTTTGTGATCCCGGGGATGCAGATTGGCTTGACTCCGAGCCGGCTGATTGCATACCGGGCCACTTCGGCGGGTTGCATGACCGGAGGTTTCATCTTTTCAAAACTTGGTTTGCTTTTCCAATAGGTGGGCGTTGACACCGTTCCCATGCAGCATACCGTGATGTCAATGTCCTGATCCTTTAACTCCTGGTAAAGCGCTTCGGTGAGCCTGATGCTGAAGGCCTTGGTCGCCGCATAAGTGGCCACATGGGATGGTCCGATCAATCCGGCAAGGGATGAAATCAGCAGGATGCCCCCGGTTTTGGACGCTGCGATCAGCCGGTTTGAAAAACCATGGACCAGGTGGAGCAGGGTGCGTGTGTTTATTGTCAGGAACTGGTCGAGTTCAGTTGGGTCAAGCGCATTAAAATGGCATACCCTGCTGTAGGCAGCAACGTAGACCATCAACCTGCAGTCAGTGGATGTAACAGCCTTCATGCAATCCATGGCAGCATCGGGCCCTGCCAGGTCAAGCGGTAATTCCATCGTTTCGACATGATGCTCCCTCCTGATCTTTGAAGCAAGTTCATGCATGGCTCCCGTGTTGATGTCAACCAGGATGATATTGAACCCGTTCTCTGCCAATACGTTGCAAAATCCCTCCCCGATCCCTTCAGCGGCGCCCGCTACCAGCGCCCAGGTTCCATAATATCCGTTGACCTTTTTCATGTTTTTTCTATCTTTGCCACCTTTGCAATAATAGTTATTTCTTTTCAAAATGAGGAAGCTGCTCTTTCTGTTTTTAAAATTGATCAAGGCCTTCCGGAAGGCAGGGATGAAACTTCGCGGAAAAACAGAGGATGACATCCATGCCAGCCGGGTCATCTCCGGCAAGGCCTGGGAAGAGTTTTGTGACAACCTTAAATCGGCCGGGGCTTCACTCATGTATCCCGGGGCTCCCCGCGATGCCTTCAACCAGGCCGAAGGGCTGCGCTACCTGAGCCGTCTTACCCGGGGCGGACTGGAGGCCTTTGTCGAATATGCCGATCCTGCATTCCCCGTTCTCAGGCGGATGGCCCATGAAACAGTAAAGCTGGGAGCCGATAATCCCGACAACTATTATTTCAATGCCCAGATCAGCGGGAAATACAGTTACCGCATCCGCGGGAAGAGAAATACCGTGCATTACATCGGTTTTTTTACGCAGAACGGAAATTATGGAACCACCGGCAGCATGGGTCCATGCGCGATGCTGGAGCATCGAGACCTGAAACTCGAAGATGACGGCAGTTTTGAGATCATCCTGAGCAAAACGCCCGCCGGGAAGAACTGGCTGAAGATCGAAGATACGACAAGCATGCTGATGGTGCGTCAGACCTTCTTAAACCGCTTCACCGAGACTCCGTCGGAAGTGACCATTGAAAATCTTGACGGGCGAACAGCGCCCGATCCCATCACGCCGGCCATGATCGACGAAGGATTGAAAACAGCCTCGATGTTTGTTGCCGGGGCATCACTCATGTTTGCCCGGTGGGCCGGAGGGTATCAGAAACACACCAACCGGCTTCCGCTTTTCAGCCCTGAAGTATCCAATGCCGCAGGCGGTGATGCGAACATCATCTATTACCACAGCCACTGGAAACTGGCCGAAAATGAATCCCTCCGGATCGAGGTTAAACCTCCCGACTGCGATTCATGGAATTTTCAACTGAACAACTACTGGATGGAATCACTCGACTACCGGTATTTCACCATCTGTATCAATAAGGCATCTGCAGTTTACGAACCCGATGGCTCCGTCCGCGTTACCGTGGCCCATCATGATCCGGGAATCCCCAACTGGATCAACACCTGCGGACACAACGAAGGAACCATGTTGTGGAGATGGTACCGGCTGGCTGACGGTTCTGAAGCAGTCGAACCTTCGTGCCGGATCATTAAAACCACAACTGCTCTATGACACAACCCAACACCTGCTTAGGAAATTTCAGGCAAAGTCCAACCTGGTTCAGAGCGATCAACCAATGCTGGAAAGGAACCTACCCGCTCGGCACCAGGATCAAACTTGAGAAAGCCGATCTCATCCGGTCGGCCAGGAAAGTCACCGGTCTGCAGGACCTTGGCAGGGATTTCAATGACGAACCACTTGAACGGGTTTTACAGGCCGTGAACGAAGAGGCCAACCTGCACCCGATCGGCCGTTTTATCACGAAGCAGCGGTTCGTGAGCCTGCTGAGCATCCGGCTGAGAGCGGAGTATTATTTTAAGAAATATCCGGAAATCCTTACAAGGGAACTGTATCCCGTTTGGATTATCATCGGGCTGCAGCGAACAGGGACCACCAAGCTGCAGCGCCTGCTCGCCGAAGATCCGGCCCATCGCGTGATCCCAAGCTGGGAGGTGATCAACCCCGTGCCAATCAATACGGGTCTGTACGATCTGTCAGTATCTCCCCCGCAGATTCCAGGTTATCCGCTTTCCAATGATAAACGCATCTCTGTTGCCAGGACTTCTGTTTCAGCACTTAAATACATGTCGCCCGGTTTTTTTGCCATCCATCCCATCGATGCCATGCTGCCCGAAGAGGACATCCTGATGCTGGATGTGAGCTTTCTCAGCACGACTCCTGAAGCCATGATGCATATCCCGTCCTATTCGGCCTGGCTTGAACAAACGGATCAGTCGGCCGCCTACGCCTATGCTGCAAAGCTGCTGAAATTCCTGCAGTGGATCAGGCCCGCGAAACGCTGGGTGCTGAAATCCCCGCATCATCTTGAATTTCCGGACCTGATCGAAAAGCATTTCGGGGATGTCCATTTTCTTTGGCCGCACCGGACAATCTACGAATCGGTTCCATCGTTCCTCAGTATGGTTACCTATAACCGGATGATTTTCAGTAACCATGTGGATAATAAACAGGTGGCTCAACACTGGATCCGCAAAACCGGCTACATGCTTGACAAGGCACTTGCTTACCGGAAAAAGGCAGACAATGATAAAAAATTTATTGATATCTACTACCGGAATTTTATCAGCGATTCGGCCGAAGAACTTTCAAAAATATACCGGATGAACGGAGGACTCACGCCTGAACTCATCAAGCGCTTCAGCCTGCATGAACAAAATCATCCTCACCAAAAGCATGGTGAGCACCGGTATTCGCTGGCTGATTTTGGCTTGACCGAAGCAGACATCGACAAGCATACCTCCCGTTACCAGCAGTTTATCTCAAATCTCTATGACAGAAAACCAGCAGCAGAAATACAATAATCCGGTTTCTGCAACCCTCACCGGCATCCGCGACCTTTTCCGTAAACAAATCCCCGCCGGCTCCCTGAATCCAACGGATCGCCTGGATGGCAAGACCGTTCTGGTTGACGGTGCGAGTTCGGGCCTCGGATTTGCAGTGGCCGCCGACCTGGCACGCCGCGGAGCAAAAGTGATCATGGCCTGCAGGAGCGGCATTCCTGAAAAAGGGGAGAAGGTGAAGAAACTTTCCGGAAACCCGGATATTCACATGCTGCAGGTTGACTTTTCCGACATCGGCACCATCCGTGAACTGGTAAAGGAGATCAAAGCGAAATTTGCCCCGCTGGATATCCTGGTATGCAACGCCGGGATTGTTCCGAAACAAAGCCGGAAAACGAAACAGGGACTCGAAGAGATGTTCATGGTGAACTACTTTTCAAAATTCATCTTCGTGAATCTGCTGTTGGAAAACCATTGTTTTACAAAAGCAGAACCTGCCTTCCCGGATTCGACATTCGACATTCAATATTCAAAATTCGATCCTCCCCGCATCATTTTCGTCGCCTCCGAAAGCCATCGCAATCCGGAGAAATTTCAATGGGAGGAATTCGGGAAGTACAAGGAATATCAGATCGGAAAGTCGATAGAACTATACGGATACTATAAATTGCTGCTGACGACTTTTTCCTGCGAACTTTCGCGTAGGCTCAACCCCGGCGTAGAAATCCGTTATGGAGTCTTTTCACTTTGCCCCGGTCCTGTCAATTCGAACATTGCGCGCGAAGCTCCGAAAATTTTCATCCCCCTGCTGAAGCTGGTCTTTGGTATCTTCTTCAAATCACCGGCCAAAGCCGCCATCCCGGTTGTGTACATGGCGGCATCCAATGATTTCAAGGGAAAGAAATTCGATTATCTCTTCCTGATGAGCCGGAAAGCGGTCGATCAGAAAGCATCTGATCGTGAAAACGGGAATCGGCTGTGGGAGCTGTCAGAAGAACTGCGCGACAGCTTAAAGGCTGTATAAAAGCCGGATCTCCTCCTTCCAGATGGTTTCATCGGGTGTTTCGAGGATGAGCGGCATGTCGTCGAATCTTGAATCCTTCATCACCCTCCTGAAGACCTCCAGTCCCAGCGTCCCTTTGCCAAGGCTTTCGTGACGGTCGACGCGGCTTCCCAGACCCTTTTTCGAATCATTGATGTGCATCCCCTTCAGGTACTGAAACCCCACCTTCCCGTCAAAATCCCTGAAAGTGGCGTCAAATGCCTCGTCCGAAGTAAGGTCGTACCCGGCAGCAAATGAATGGCAGGTATCGATGCAAACTCCTACGCGGCTTTTATCCTCCACGTGATCGATGATGAATGCGAGTTGCTCAAATTTAAAGCCCAGGTTTGAGCCCTGCCCGGCCGTGTTCTCGATAACGGCGATCACTCCATGGGTTTTATCAAGGGTTATGTTGATTGATTCGGCGATCAGTTTGAGGCATTCTTCATCGCTGATCTTTGCCAGCGATCCGCCGGGATGAAAATTAAGCCGGTCGAGGCCCAGTTGCTCACAGCGGCTCATCTCATCCAGAAAAGCTTCACGTGACTTTTCAAGACCCTCCTTCTCAGGATGTCCCAGGTTGATCAGGTAACTGTCGTGCGGTAATATATGGGAAGGTTTAAAACCAAACGCTGAGCAGTTTTCAGCAAATTGTTTTATGCTGGATTCGGTCAGCGGCGATGATTTCCACTGTCGCTGATTCCGGGTGAAAAGGGCAAAGGCCTTTGCCCCCAGTTCATGTGCATTGCGCGGTGCGTTTTCCACACCCCCTGATGCACTGACATGGGCTCCGATAAATTTCATAATAGGGGTTTCAGTTAAATCGGTTAATGTTGGTGTAAAGATATTGATTCCTGAGAGAAGAATCAGGAGATTTTTAAATGATATTGTTACGTGTTTTTTCGTTAAATTTTAATAACCTGACCGGGAATCCCATTTTATTATCATTATATTTGTAAAAAAAAATCTGACAATGAAAAAGATTCTACTCCTTTCCGGAATGATTATAGCCTCATTAAATATCATGGCACAACCATCGCTCACCTATAAAAACAATGCGCTGGTGCAGGGCGATGTCAATACCTATCGCGAAATACAATATGTAGAACCCGGAACGGCCGGGTCAAACCAGATCTGGGATTTCTCGAAAATTCAGTTCAATGGTAAAACGCCCTTGAGCACCATTCAGTCCGCTCCTTCGAAAGAACTTGCCGGCGTAGGTGAATATAACCTGATTCTGAATGATGGCGGATACGAGTTCTTTATGAATTTCAGTGAACAGGGTTTTGAAGAAAAAGGCTATGTCAACACCGAAAAGGAAATAACCCTGGTTTTTTCCGATCCCATCATCAAAATGAAATACCCCCTGGCCTTTGGCGGGCAATATACTGATACCTACGAAGGCATTGCCTATTTCCAGAAAACCACCAGGATTGATGTAACCGGCGATTATACTGTGACTGCCGATGCCTTTGGAACCCTGATATTCCCTGACCGCGTGATAAAAAATGCCCTGCGCGTTAAAATTTCCAAAAATGGCCTTGACCGTAACATGTGCGGTTCCATTGAATCAAATTCCGTGAAATACCTGTGGTATACCCAGGGGATGCGTTATCCGGTTTTAAGTATCTCCAGCCTTTCGTACCAGGCTGGCGGGCAGATCCCGACCGTAACCAATACAGCCTTTGTAAACCTCGATCAGCCCTATGTTACCGACGTTATTGCCAGTTCCGAGGAACCTCAGAACCAGGTGGAAAAATCAGATGTCTCTGTCATCCTTTTCCCAAACCCCTTCAGCGAAAAGATCACCTATAATTATTTTCTGAGGAAACAACTTCCTGTATCAATTGAATTATATGATATGACAGGAAAGAGCAAGGTGCAGCTTGTCAAAAACCAGATCCAGCCTGAAGGACTGCATACCGGCGAGTTGAACGGCATGGTTGCAGACCTGACTCCCGGAGTCTATTATTTCCGCTTCACATTCGACAAACAAGTCATCATCAGTAAGATTGTGAAGATCTGATGTGAATTGCAATTTACGTTGCAAAGAATTCTGACTACAATTTGCTATCAAAAGAGTCCACTTACTTATTTACGCTTTTTCATGGTGTTTTATGCATGTAAGTTTGCAGAAACTTTTTAATGTATATAAATATGACAACCATGAACTCAATAAAAAAGACCACGCTGACCGGCCTTGCACTCCTGTTTTTTATTTTTTCACTCTCCTCCTGTAAGAAAGACCTTCCGCCTGCTCCGCAGAAACTGGGTAACAACACAACGGACCTGAATGTTTCTGCCGATTTTGACTGGAAAACTTCCCGCGAAATCACTTTGAATGTGATTGGCCTGAAGGAGGTGAACCCAATTATTGCCAATACATTGTATGTTAACTCACCGGCAGGGGAGACCTATTACAAAGACCTGTTAACCATGAACAAGGATTATACGATAAAATTTGCTGTTCCATCAACCGAAACAAGCCTCGTGCTTAATTACGGAACGAAGACATTAACACTTCCGATAACCTCGAACAGCCTCACCTTTGATTATATTACTCAATAATAAATAACGATAGAAAATCATGAAAAAGATATTAATCATTACCTTTTTAGCCATTTTAAGTATGACCGGTTTCTCACAGACCGTGACCAATAATTTTGAAAATGGCAACTGGCTGTATTATTCAAATCTATGCTGGGGTATCGGAGTGAACAACCAGTATGAAAGATTCAACACGGATGTAATCGGCAATGGTTTTACCGGAACCAGAGTATGTCAAACACAGAATCTGGGCGAAAAAAATATTTGCAGCTTGGAAAGCCCCTGGACCAATCTGGCTGCAGGAAATATTGAATTTGACCATGCGGTTCCATCAAAAGACGGATCGAGACAATTAAAGGTTTATCTTGTTAAAGAAGATGGAACTTCAGCGGCTATATGGACTTTCCCCTATTCAAATGGTAACAGCAACCACGCGTCTATTGCTAATAATGTCACAGGAATTCGCAAAATCAGATGGGAATGGACAGGTAACAATGGAAATTCGAGAGGGCAATTGGATAATATAGTTATTCCGGGTGTCAACGCTTCTGACCCATCAAATGATTGCAAGCCCATGGCTGCAATTATTGATGCCGATGGCGACGGTGTTCCTGATGCACAGGATGAATATCCGGCTGATCCCTATCGTGCTTACAATAACTATTATCCTGCCACAGGTTTTGGCACCATTGCCTTTGAAGATAACTGGCCGGCTTACGGAGATTATGACCTGAATGACCTGGTGATGGGTTACAAGTTCAAAATCGTTTCAAATGCTCAGCACAATGTGGTTGAGATCTTCAACACCATGCTTCTCCGTGCAAACGGAGCCGGAATGGAAAACGGTTTTGGCTATCAACTGCCGAATGTAACCCCGACCTCCGTCCGTTCAGTAACCGGAACAGGCGATCAGACGGGTTATACCATCGGAGCCAATGGAACAGAGACAGGTAACTCCAAGGCAACCATCATTCTTTTTGACAAATCACACCGGTACATGAATGAATGGAATACCCAATTGGGTGTTGCCCCTGTTCCTGCCTATCAGTTTGATGTATACCTTGAATTTATGAAAAACGGAGTCCCCGGACCCGGAGGTGCAATTACAGTGACCAATTTGAACATTGCACAGTGGAATCCTTTCCTCGTTGCCAATGGTCAAAGGGGACGTGAGGTGCATTTACCCAACTATATGCCCACCGACCAGGCTGATGTGACTCTTTTTGGAACCAGTGACGATGATACCAGGATCGGACACTATTACAAATCGAAAACCAATTTACCCTGGGCCCTGGATATTTATGGACAATTTGATTATCCGGCAGAGCACATGGATATCAGCTTAACCTACCTTCACTTTGGCCAGTGGGTTGAAACCAGCGGATCACAATATTTGGACTGGTGGTCAAATAAAACCTCAGGATATCGTGATAATACCAAAATTTATTAGAACAGTTTGATGAATACATAGAGGTGTTGATCGGAGAAACTCCCAACAGTTCACCTGATCAGTAAAACAAGAGGTTGTCTCAAATTCCGGGACAGCCTCTTGTGTTTTTATCCGGTTTTCGCTTAGTTTTGCAAAAAGCACAGAAAACAATATCCTGAAAACAGGTTGTTGCCCTCTCTGTAAGAAAATGCCTATGAAAAAAGCAGTCAATTTATCTATGATCATCGTTGCAATTATGTTTGGGCAGAACCTGGCCGCCCAGAATAATAGCACGCAGATCCCGGAACTGGCAAACCAGATCCTTTCTGCAAAAAAGATCAGTTTAGAACTCCTCCATAAATATTCGTGGACATCCCGCACTGAAATCCTAAAGTCAAAGGAGGTCCTCAACATCATGATCGAACAAAATCAGTATACTACGGAAGGTCAGTTGGTTCAAAAGCTGATCAACCAGCAGAGCGCTAAAATGCCCAAAGCATTCCTGATCCGGAACATTGCGGATGCCGAGCGAAACAATATCGAGAAATTTCTTTACGGTTTACGCGATTTCCTCAAAAAATACGCCTTGCAGGAGACAGACCAGGTAACACGGTTCATCGCCGCAGCTACCTGGCAGGTGGCGGATTCCACCCATGAGTTTGTGTTCACCGGGAAAAATGTGGAACAGAAAGGAGACGAATTGACCTGGTGGGTTGAAGGCAACCATTACAGCACAGCCCGGATCGAGGTGAACACAGTTTTCGAGAAAAATGTGGTCCATTTTACCGGTACTTTCATGAGACTCAGGGATGGATTGAATTATATGAACTGGGCTGAAGCATATATTCCTGCGAAGAAAATAACACTTCAACTCCAGAATTTCGATTATATCATGGAATGACAGGGTACGGTAATAAAAGTTTTTAAACAAATAATTGGTAATATTTAATAATCTACCTTTGTAGATTCTCTAGCAGCACGACAGGTTTACTCCGATTCCCGGCCTGTGATGTCAGGGAAAATACAACGGTAGTTCTCATACATTCAGAAACCCCTTTTCAATGAAAGTCGTCAAAATGAAACTGCTACCCCTGGCAGGGTTGGTGGCCATGTTAATTTTTTCCTTTTATTCCTGCCATCACGATGCAGACCTGTCTGTGGAACCGCCCAAACCACCCCCTCCCGGTACCGAATTCAAGTGTTCGCACGATACCATTTATTTTCAGAATTCGGTATATCCGATCATCCTGTCGGGCTGTGCCAAATCGGGATGTCATGATCAGACATCTCACAAGAGTAACAGGGTGCTGGATAATTATACAGACATCAGTAAACTGGTAAAACCTTTTGATCCCCAGTCAAGCAAGTTGTACGTAGTCCTCTTTAGTAACTCCGATGGCCGGATGCCCCCGAAGGACCCGTTTTCACAAGAACAGAAAAGCATCATTTACTGGTGGATCAAACAGGGAGGGTTCAACAACCGCTGTGATTCCACAGGATGTGATTCGGTCAATGTAACCTACACCATGACCATCGATCCGATCATCCAGGCATGGTGCATTGGCTGTCACAGCGGATCAAATCCCCAGTACGGACTCAGCCTGGACACCTACGAAAATGTGGTTGCCTGTGCCAGCAGTGGCAGGCTGATGGGCGCCATTCGACACGAGACAGGTTTTTACCCGATGCCCAAGGGAGGCGGGAATCTCTCATCGTGCGAACTTGCATTATTTCAAAAATGGATCAACATTGGTACACCTTAAACGCACACTCATGAAAAAATTAATCGCCGGAACCCTGTTTCTCCTTGTGTTGTTGTTTTTGTTCCCCGGATGTTACAATGACAACGAATATGACCTCTATCCATATTCCAGCGCATGCGACAGCATCAATGTGACCTATGCCAATACAATTGCCCCGATCATGGCGGCCAACTGCAACAGTTGCCATTCAACGGCAGTAGCTTCCGGTGGTGTGGTGACCGACAGTTATGCCGGACTCAGCATTGTTGCCCTGAACGGGAGCCTGTGGGGAGGTGTGCATGCAGAACCAGGATATGTTCCCATGCCCAATGACGGAGGTAAATTATCGGCCTGTGACTTAGGGAAAATCAAAAAATGGATCAATGCCGGGGCGCCCAACAACTAGCCGGATTAACAGCTTAATAAAACAAGAATAATGAAAGTCAACACCATCCTGGTATCCTGCCTGTTATTTTGTTCCATGACTGCAGGAGCACAGAAATTTCTAACCAAAACAGGCCATATCCGGTTCTATTCCGATTCACGCCTGGAGAAAATTGAGGCAATCAGCAAACAGGTAAACAGCGGGGTGGATGTTTCTACCGGAGATTTTGTTTTCAAAGTTCCGATGAAATCATTTGAATTCGAGAAAGCCCTGATGCAGGAGCACTTCAACGAAAATTATGTGGAATCCGAAAAATTTCCGAGTGCAACGTTTCTCGGAAAGGTGATGAATATCAGGGAGGTCAACCTGGGCAAGGATGGACTCTATTATGTAAATGTCGCCGGAAAACTTACAATCCATGGCATCACAAAGGAGATCACTGCAAAGGGGACCTTTGAGGTGAAACAGGGAACCCTGGTCGGCAAAAGCAAATTCAACGTGGTTCTTGAAGATTTTAAAATCTCCATACCGGGCGCCGTCATTTTAAATATCTCCAAGGAGATCGAAGTGAATGTTGATGTTACATTGGATAAAGCAAATATGTAATATGAAGAACAGGTTATTTTTTATACTCGCTTTTACAGGGGTGATGATCTCTGCTACGACCTTTGCCCAGGATGATCTGATGAACATGCTGAATAAGGATGAAAAGCCGGTCATCAATTACACAACAGCTACCTTTAAAACAACCCGCGTAGTGATCGGACACTCTTCTGAAAATCCACCAACCGGGAACCTCCTGTTCCTCATTACCCATCATTTCGGAGCCATCAACGGGGGCTACGAAAACCTGTTTGGTTTGAAACAAGCTACGATCCGACTCGGGCTGGAGTATGGAATTACTGACTGGCTGGGGATCGGACTGGGTTTAAATACCCTGAAGAATACCTGGGACGGATTTGTCAAGGTTAAAGCGTTGCGGCAAAGCACCGGTGCCAGGAGAATGCCCCTCACCATGACAATTTTCGGAAGCACGGCTGTTTATACAACCAAATGGGCTGATCCCAACCGGCAGAATTATTTATCCTCACGAATGTCCTATGCCGCCCAGGTGATCCTTGCCCGAAAATTCGGCAATCGTTTCTCCTTTCAGATCGCACCAACCTATGTTCATATCAATCTTGTTCCCACACCGGAGGATCACAATAACATTTTTTCCATTGGCGGCGGCGGACGTTTTAAAATCAGCCAGCGGGTATCGGTCAATGCGGAGTATTATTATCTTTTACCTGGTCAGATAATATCAACCCCTGCCTACAGCTCCTTTTCAGCGGGCGTGGATATTGAAACCGGGGGTCATGTTTTCCAGATCTTCCTGACGAATTCCATGGGAGAAAACATGGAAAGTATCATTACTGAAACGACCGGCACCTGGTTTAACGGGAACATTTTCCTCGGATTCAATATTTCCAGGATATTTACCGTGGTAAAACCAAAGGAATTCAGATAACAGGTTTGATTGACCATTCATACATTTATCCCATTTTCGTGATGACTTTCGATGTAATGCCGGGATTACAGGGCCGGGTGAAAGTACAATTTTAGGTATTATCATGGCCCTTT